>Ga0208824_1000029_pt1 | contig 169507 bp, 157 predicted proteins | sample AD_JPNTR3_MetaG_FD_184447 | JGI IMG/M metagenome (GOLD analysis project Ga0208824, IMG submission 184447) | Active sludge microbial communities of municipal wastewater-treating anaerobic digesters from Japan - AD_JPNTR3_MetaG (SPAdes) (version 2) | ecosystem: Engineered > Bioreactor >...
CAGGCGCCCCGTGACGTAGGCCCCGAGGATGAAACCGAAGAGATACCCCCCCGTCGGTCCCAGCAGGACGCCGAAGCCCGCCTTCCCACCGGCGAAGACGGGGAGGCCGATGACCCCCATCAGGAGGTAGACGACCTGGCTCATGGCCCCGAGGACGCCCCCCAAAAGGGCGCCGGCCAGGGAGACGAAGAAGGTCTGCATGGTGATGGGGACGGGGGGCATGGGGATGGCGATATAGGCCCCGACGGCCGTGAGGGCGCCGAAGAGGGCGGCGTAGACAAGACCCCTGAGGTTGCCCTCCCCTTTCATCCCTCGGCCCCCACGGTCAGATCCCCCGACGAGAGGCGCCGGATCCGCCCCTCGTCGTCCCTGAGAAGGAGAAAGCCGTTGGCGTCGAGATCCACGGCCGTCCCCGACCAGGTCCGGCCGATCCCCTCCACCGTGACCCTCCTGCCGAGGCAGTTGGTCCTCCTCCGCCATTGCTCCATGACGGGGCCGAAATTGCCGGCCAGGAGGGCCTCATAGCCCTCCTCGAAAACGTCGAGGAAGCGGCAGAGGAGGGCGAGACGGGAGACGGGGGCGCCCCTCTCGGCGAGGACGCTCGTGGCGCCGCCGGCCAGCCCGGCGGGGAAGAGGTGAGGCGGGACGGCCACGTTCAGGCCCAAGCCGACGACGGCGTAACGGATCTCCTCACCCCCCGTCGCCAGCTCCGTGAGCACACCCCCCAGCTTCCGCCCGCCCGTCAGGAGGTCGTTGGGCCACTTGATCGACACCCCGAGGCCCGAGACATCCTCCACGGCCGTCGCCGCCGCCGTCGCCGCGAGGATGGACAGGCGTGGGGCCTCGCCGGGATCGATGGGCGGGCGCAGGATCAGGGAGACGTAGATGCCCAGGCGGGGAGGGGAAAACCACGAGCGGCCCCTCCTGCCCCGCCCCGCGGTCTGTCCCTCCGCCACGACGACGGTCCCTTCCTGCGCCCCCTCCCGGGCCAGGGAGTCGGCCAGGCGGTTGGTCGAGTCCACGATCTCTTCATGGAAGATCTCGCCCCGGCCGAGGGTCCTCGTCCTCAATCCCGAACGGATCTCGGCGGGCAGGAGGAGGTCGGGCGTCTCCCGGAGGCGGTAGCCCCTGCGGCGGCAGGCCTCGATGACGTAACCCTCCCGCCTTAGGGCGGCGGCCTGTTTCCAGATGGCGGCCCGGCTGAGGGTCAGGGACGCGCCCAGGTCCGTCCCCGAGACCCATTCCCCGGGGCGGCCCCTGAGGCGATCCAAGAGGTGACGCCTACTCTCCGGCGATCCTGAGACAGTCTTTCCCATGGCGCCGCCTCATAGGTCAGGGGGCGGGAATTGTCAACCACTTTTTTTCGCCGGGTCGACAAAAACGTGCCCTAAGGCCGGAACTCCCTCTCGATGCGGGCCATGGCCTCGGCGAGGCGTTCGTCGGGGACCGTGAGGGAGATGCGGATATAGCCCTCACCGTATTTACCGTAGGCCGTCCCCGCGGCCACGACGATGGCCGTCTTGTCGAAGAGACGGTTGGTGAACTCCAGGGAGGTCATCCCCCCCGGCACGGGGACCCAGAGGTAGAAGGTCCCCTTGGGGGGCTCAAAATCGATGCCGATCTTTCTCAGGGTGGCGAGGACCAGCTCCCGCCGCCGCGTGTAGATCTCGATCATCCGGTCGATGTAGGCGGCTTCCCTCCGGAGGGCGACGATGGCGGCGTACTGGATGGGGTTGAAGATCCCCGAGTCGGTGTTCTCCTTGACCTTGCTGATGGCGGCGATGAGGTCGGCGTTGCCGCAGGCCATCCCGATGCGCCAGCCGCACATGTTGAAGGGCTTGGAGAGGGAGTTGAGCTCCACCCCCACCTCCTTGGCACCCTCGGCTTGGAGGAAACTGATCCGCTCCTGGCCCGCAAAGAGGATCTCGCTGTAGGGGTTGTCGTAGCAGACGGCGATGTCGTAGTCCCGGGCGAAGCGCACGAGGTCGGCGAGGAAGGGCCGGGTGGCGCAGGCCCCCGTGGGGTTGTTGGGATAGTTGAGGAACATGGCCGTCGCCTTCTTCGCCACCTCCGTGGGGATAGCGGCGAAGTCGGGCAGGTAGTCGTTCTCGGCGAGGATGGGGACGTTGTAGGGCTCCCCCTCCCCCATAAGGATGCTCGCCCGGTAGGCGGGGTAGCCGGGGTCCGTCATGAGGACCGTGTCGCCGGGGTTGACCCGGGCGAGGACGAAGTGGTGGCACCCCTCCTTGGAGCCGATGAGGCCCAGGACCTCCGTCGCCGGGTCCAGGGTGACGCCGTAGCGGTCGGCGTACCAGCGGGCGACCTCCCGGCGGAAGGCGAGCATACCCTTCTCCTCGTCGATGGGGTAACGGTGGTTGACGGGGTCGTAGGCCGTCCGGCACAGCTCGTCGATGACGGACCGGGGGGTCTCCTCCACGGGGTCGCCGATGGCGAGGCTGATGACGTCCACACCGTCGGCCTTGGCCTGGGCGATCTTCTTCCGCAGTTCCATGAACAGGTATGGTGGTATCCTCGTCAAACGTTCCGCCGTTCTCACCTTTGTCCTCCTCCCGTCTTTGTAATTATGGACCTCAGGGCCGGCCGAAGAGCCACCCCTCCTCCTTGAGACAGCCCTCGCAGACGAGGGCCGTCTTGCCCTCCAGATAAACCTTCTCGAATCCCCCCGCCCCCGCCGCGAAATGGATCCGCAGGGTCTCGCCGCTCTTCACCCTCACGGCGACGGGGGACCGGACGAGGCCCTTGGCGGCGGCGACGAGGGCGCTCGCCACGGAGCCGGTGCCGCAGGCGAGGGTCTCGTCCTCGACGCCCCGCTCGTAGGTCCTAACGGCGATGGTCCCATCGTCGACGACGCGGATGAAGTTGGCGTTCGTCCCCGCGGGCCGGAAGCGCTCGTGGTACCTCAGGGCCCGGCCGAGGCGGAAGACGTCGCAACCCTCGAGGTCCTTAGCGAAGACCACGGCGTGGGGGACGCCGGTGTTGACGCTGTGGACGACGAGGTCCTCCCCTTCGACGGGCAGAACCTCGTCGAGGCTGAGGCCGAAGGGATCCGTCAGGCGCAGCTTGACCACGGGACCCGTGACCTCGGCGTCGATGAGACCCGCCGCCGTCTCGAAGGTCATCCGGGTAGGGGCGATGCCCTTGAGGAGGGCGAAACGGGCGGCGCAGCGCCCGCCGTTACCGCACATCTCCACCTCGCTCCCGTCGGCGTTGAAGAAGCGCCAGGAGAAATCGGCCCGGGCAGATTCCTGGATCAGGATCAGGCCGTCGGCCCCGACGGAGAGCTTGGGGGTGCAGACGGCCCGGACGAAGTCCTTCACGTCCAAGGCGCCGATGGCGGCCTCCACGGGCCGGGCGCGGTTGTCGATGAGGATGAAGTCGTTGCCGCTGCCGTTCATCTTGGCAAAGGGGATCATGGACCTGTCAACTGCCTCCCTTTGGGGTTAGGGGCCTCCATACCCCAAATCACGTCGGAGGTGAAGAAAAAAGAAAGGGATTGACAGGGGGCGCACGGTCCGGCTATGAGCCGGGGCGAATACCAGACAGGAGGTTGTCTATCATGCTGAGTCACGAGGCGGCAAAGGTGAAGGCGATCATCGAGAAGGCCATGGAGGATCACAAGATCACCACGACGGAATACGAGAAGATCCTCGCCGTGGTCAACGCCGACATGGTCGTCGACTCCCAGGAGAAGCAGCTCCTCGCCCAGCTCCACGAGCTGATCGCCTCCGGTGCCGTGGAACGCGTACCGGGATGAGGGCCCCAGGAGCGCCCCGAAGGTCGTCAAGACCGCCGGCAATGACGGGGAGAAGGGGGCCTGACCCCTCTCCCCACATCCTTCGACGCCCCCGGCGGGTCCTTTCCCTCGTCCTCCTGATCCTGTTTTTCATGCCGGCGGGAGGCCGCGGGGGCGAGGCGCCCCCCGGCGAAGACCCCCTCGCCTTACTGCGCAGGGACCCCACGATCACCCATCGCCAGGAGCTCCCCCTCGCCGTCCCCGCCGGTGCCCTCGCCTTCCTCCTGGACAACCCGGCGGTCCTGGGGCGCCTCTGGAAGGCCTACAACCTCCAGCCCGCCTACGAGATCACCACCAGAGACGCCTCCATCCACCTCCACGATCCCTCGGGCATCACCGTGGACCTGACGGCGCAGGACAGGACGGGAAACGCCCGCACCTTCTTCGGCCGGGGCAGGGTCAACCACTGGGCCGTCCCTTCCTTCTTCACGGCCGACGCCCTGGCGACGATCAGCCACCGCCGGGGCCCCGAAGGTCAAAAGGTGGAGGTGAGGATAGTCATGAGGGGCCGCAACGCCCCGTCCCGCCTGGCGATGAGGATATTCTCGGGTCTCTTGGAACGCCTCATGGAGGGCCGCATCAGGAACAACCTGGCGGACCTGGAAAGGATGGTCCAGGACCTGCGCGCCCACCCCCAGGAGGCGCGGCAACGTCTCCGGGGCGAGGACCTCGCCGCCGCCGAGGCCCTCCTCAAGGCCGCGGAATAGAGATCGCCATGGGGCCGCCCAAGGCTTTTTCCGTCTTGCCGCAAGGCTATCAAAACTTCTGATAGACGGCGTATTGCAGGAAGGTGCTCGTCACCCTGCTTAGATATTGGTAATTAGTCCCGTTTTGGTCATCGAAAAATGACCCCATCTGTTCATGCCTGTTCGATCTCCGGTTCCCGGATGAGGCCGGCCTTGACCTTTTCCTTGAGCCGGTAAGAGTTTCCCTTGATGTTGATCGTCGTCGAGTGGTGAAGTATCCGGCCGAGGACGACCGGACCCCCCTCGGGTATGGGGGGACACCCTGGTGTGTTAGGCTTTTAGGGGCTTCTCCCCGGCGGAGCTTTTGGTGAGGGAAGAAAAATTCGGGGGGGAAAATTTTTTGTCGATCGCCGATTCCTCAATGATTTCAGGTAGTCTACCTACGTCGGCGCGCCGACATCCCCCCGCGGTCGGCCGTTTTTGTTCTAATATAGCGCCCATATTATACTAACAAAATCGGTCGAAATTTCCCTCAAAAACGGCCGCTTTTCGCCCGTTTTGGGAGGCGGGAAATTTTTTGGGCCAAAAAGGCCCGTTTTTTTCCCCCCGAGAGGTAAAACGGGGCAAAACGGACCGTTTTGCCCGTGCCGATCACCCCTTGGTCCCATTACGGCGATCACAGAATGGCTCTATAGCGGCGATCATTGACAACATGGAAAATGCAGATAAACAACCTTTTTAAGGACTACACCTTGCAAGAAGTTCTTGATGATCTCGACATGATCGAATGTTTTGAAGCCCCCGGCCAAAAACTTCAGGTCGGCGAAATAACCAAACACCAGGTAGATCTCTTTCACAAACCGGGGTTACTCCACCAGCCTCGTTGCAATAAAACGGGAATTCAGGTTTATCCATCGCCGTCGCCAACCCCGACTTCCGGACCCTCCCGGAGGGGAGTATCGGAGTTCCAATGCAGGTTAGCTAAATGATATCATGAGGAATCGGCAACGTTAAAAAATTCCTGTCGTGGCGGGCCTTCCGGGTTTTCGAAAGCCGGAAAAGCCAGCTAGACCAGGATTTGCGGACCACCCACCGGCGGTGTCATGACTAATAAACCCCCTTATCTTTCTGAGAATATTCTTGACTCGACAATAACAGGCCCCTATACTCCAAACCGTCAGAAGCGCTGTCTCATAAGACCGGGGTCCGGTGGCCGACCACACAGAAAGGAGGGATCGAACGGGGAGTGCATGACGGGGGTCCTCGGCGTCCTCGAGATAGGAGGTGAAGTCCGCCGATCCGTAAACGCCGGCCTGCTGTATGGGCGGAGAGGTTGACGTCGCAAACCGATTGCAGATTTGTTTCCCAGAAAAGGAGAAGAGGAGATGTCGATCGATGTACCGACTCGAGAATACGGTGAATACAGGATCCGTTTGATGAAGGCCGAGGAAGCGCCGGCCGTGGTCGATCTCTATCGGGCCGTTTACGGTGATCATTTCCCGATCCGGGAGATGTATGACCCGGAGTTCATCGTCAAACAGCAGGAAGCAGGCCTCATGTACCGGGTGGTGGCGGTGGACGCCGATGATAAGATCCTGGCCCATCATGCCATGTACCGCCTGGCGGAAACCTACCGTGGTTTGTACGAAGCGGGACAGGGCATGGTCTATCCGGAGCACCGCGGCAAGGGCTTCAGCAATGTGCTGCAGGAATATATCGGCACGACCCTGGCCCAGGCGGTCGGGGTGGAGGAGTTTTGGGGCGAGTCGGTAACCAATCACGTGATGATGCAGAAATCGGCCCTCTACGTGGGGGTGAAAGAGTCGGGAATCGAACTCGAGGTCATGCCCGCCGAATCCTATACGGCGGAAAAATCGGCGCCGGGCCGGGTGGGTGCCGTGGTGTGCTTTATGGCGGTCAAGGAAAAGCCGCGCAGGGTCTTTTTGCCCGCCCCTTACGCGGAGCTGCTCCAGCGGATCTATGCCAACGGGAAGCGGGACCGGGAGTTTGCCGCAGGTGACCAGGCGCTGCCGGAAGATGGGCACAGCCGCTATGTCGATACCTACATCTCCTCTGCCGGGGTGCTTAGGGTTTCTCTCTTTGAGGCGGGGCCCGACCTGGCGGCGGTGATGGCCGGCCTGGTGGAAAAATACACCGCCGCCGGGGCGGTGGTGCTGCAGGTGTTTTTACCCCTCGACAAGCCCTGGAGCGGCGCGGCGACCGAGGTCTTGAACCGTCAGGGGTTCTTCTTCTCCGCCCTCGTCCCCCGCTGGTTCGACGCCGATGGTCTGCTGCTGCAAAAACTCGCCCATCCCACGAACTACGAGGAGATGAAGATCTATTCGGATTTTGCCCGGCAGATGCTGGAGCTCATCATCGCCGACCGCGTTCGCGTCGAGACATGAGGTTTCCACGGCTGTGATTGGGGGCTTCGGTCCGGGTGATCGATAGTGATGATGGGACCATAACAAAAGGTCCTTGATCCCCTTCCGGTACCGGTGGTTTGCGGGCCGGGCGGCGGGCCTTCCGGGTTTTCGAAAGCCGGAAAAGTCTGCCAGACAAGGATTTACTGACCATCCTCCGGCGGGATTCTGCCGAAGGCGGGGAGAAATCCGGGAGCTACGAACCAGGTATTATGTCCCCTATTTTGCACCATGACTTGACGTTGTCGATTTTCCCCTTGAGGTCATAGTTGCGGAACACCTCGACGCGGTTCGTCTCGGGTGTCCCCCCGGCGCAGATGGCGCTTGCGACGAGGTAGCCGCCGAATCTCGATGCCGTGATGTCCTGGATGAAGTACAGTAGCCGCAAGCGATCCTCGGCCGAGACGCCCTCCCGCCCCTTGAGGTATTTTTCCATGTCCTTTCTCGTTTCCCCGTTGAGATATTCCCCTTCGCCGGGCATGGTGGTGACGATGCCGCCGGCAATCTCTTGCAGGGTGCCGAGGAATTCGATGAAGCGGAGACGGTTGTGATACAAACCGGCGTTGGATATGGAGACATCGGGGACGGGGATGCCGCTGGGATGCATATAGGAATTCGCCACCGCCCCCAGCGCGCAGCCCCAGCCGATCTCCGAGGCCATAATCATGTCGGTGATCTTCTCCCTGATGTGACCGGCCCGACCGACGCCGTTGTAATCGGCGATCAAGGCGGCGGCGCCGATGAGGATGTCCGTCCGGGCGGAGGTGCAGGCCCCCTTGCAGATGCGCACATAGGGAGAAAAATAACCGATCAGGTTTTTCGTGAATTCCCATTCACCGCACATAAAGACCCTTTCCCAGGGGACGAAGACATCATCGAACACGGAAAGGGATTCGACGAAACCGATCCGGGAGCTTACGGGGCTTTCCATCTCCCTGGCCGCCAACGGACCCGGGGCGGGACGGGTGATGAACCTCAACCCCTTCGTGTCGGTGGGGATGGCAAAGGAAACGGCGTAATCCCTGTCGGCCTCCTGGAGGACCCCCGACGGGCTCGTGAAAATGAAATGGGTTACGGGGGCGTTGGAGGTGTGGATCTTGGCCCCCCGGACGACAATGCCGTCTTTGTTCCTGTCCACGACCCTCAGATACAGATCGGGATCCTGTTGGCGATGGGGGGGAAGGGACCTGTCCCCCTTGGGATCCATGACCCCCATGCAGTAGCGCAGATCGTTTCGCTGCAATTCCCGGAAAAAGTCCTGAAGACGCCGATGGTACTGGGTGCCCCGCGCCTGATCGATGTCGTAGGTAACGGCCCACAGGACGTTGAGGCCCGTGATCATGCACATGGAGCAGAAGTGACGGGCGTTGTTTTTTTTGAGGGTTTCGATGAGTTTTCTCACTTCTTCAGGCGTCCGGCGCAGATGGGTCCAAAAGCTGACCCTCTCCTCCACCAGGGGCGACCAGAAAACGAAGTCTTTTTCTTTTTCCGGATCGTGGGCCCAATCGTAAAACTTAGCCATCTCCCTCAGGGAGATCTGGAAATACTTGTTCTCCACGACATTGTTTATTTTTTCCCCCCCGATGTAGACTTCCGGCGACATCCTTTTAAGACTGTCTAGGTATTCTGCCCCTGTTTTTATACCCATATTAGATCCTCCCTTATTTTTGTCCTACGTACGGCCTTCTTTCCGCCGCCCCAATTCCTCCCGGTACCAGTCCCTCAGGGTCACCAGGAGGTGCAGGGCCGTGCGGTAGGCGAACTTGCCGTCCCGATCGGCCTTCTCTTCGACCCGTTCCTCCATCGCCTCAAGATCGTCGATCTGTTCCTGGAGCGAGCAAATTTCCTTCTCGAATTCATTGATAATCTGCTCTTGGGTCAAATGGCGGAAAAAGAGGACCCTCACCAGAAAAGGGAGGACATAATCGAAGGGGACCGGCGGCGCCGTGATGCGGTGGAGAAAATGCTCCTTCCCCGCCTCCGTGATGGTATAGACGTTTTTGTTCGGGCGACCTGTCTGGATGACCACCTCCTTTTTAACAAAGCCTTTTTCTTCCAATTTCCGCAGGGTTGGATAGACCTGATTGAGGCTGAGGTTGTAATTGAGCATCATCTTTCCCGCGATCTCCTGCATCCGGTAACCCGTCTTCGGCCCCGAGAGGAGATAACCGAGGGTCATCAACTCGAAATCCATGTCATGCCTCCTTTCTCATATTATTAAACGAGTTTTTAATTAAAATATAAATATTCTGTTTCTTAATATTATTGATCTTTTTATTTGTCAAGAAAATTTTGGCCCCGCGGCCACCTTTCGGGATGATTGTCAAAAGACTGGAGGTTGATGAAGGGGCGGGTCGGCGCACCGAGCTCGGGACCTCAACAGCCCGTCGGGGACGGGCCGACGCTACGCCTGAACCAGAGAGCGAATAAAGTGGTGGATGTAACGCCTACGTCGGGGGACCCCGCAAGGTCCTCCGCCGTGTCGGGGTCCTCGTTGTAGGGGGCCGTTACGGCCCCCCGGTCCGTGCCTGTACTGTCTAAAACTTGAAATTCCCGAAGTTCGACTCCTTGATGGGTTGGAGGAGCGACACCTCGAAGGCCAGGGCGAGGGCGTCCCGGCAGTCCTTGAGGGGGAGGGTACCGTCGTTGAAGAGGCGGGCCTCCATGTAGAAGGGGTGGGCCTCGCGGTTGTACTTGTCGATCATCATCTGTCGAAAGGCCTGCGCTGCCTCCTCGTCCATCGGCTCGCCCCGTTTCTTGCGGTTGATCCGCTCCAGGGTCGTGAGGATGAACCCCGCCGTCTCCCCCGACATGACGGAGGTCCGGGCCCGCATGGTGGCGAAGATGAACAGGGGGTCGAAGGTGCGGCCGCACATGCCGAAGTTCGCCGCCCCGTGGTCCGGGCCGATGACCCACTGGATCCGGGGGACCTCGGCGCAGGCGCAGGCCCGCACCATGCCGGAGCCGTACTTGCCGATGCCGGCGTACTCCTCCGCCGTGCCCACCATGTAACCCGGCGAGTTCTGGATATAGAGGATGGGGATCTTCATGGTGCAGCACCGGATCACCCACTCGATGGCCTTACGGGCCGCGTCGACGAAGATGACACCGTTGTTGTTGCTGGCGATGACGCCCACGGGGATGCCCTTGAGGAAGATCTTGCCGCAGACGATGTTGTCCCCCCGTCCCATGTTGTAATACCGCTTGTACTCGCTGAAATAGCTGTCGTCGGCGATGCAGGCGATGACGTCGCGGACGTTGATCCCCCGGGAGACCTCCTTCGGCAGGACCTCGTAGAGGTGTTCCACAGGGACCCGGGGCGGTACGGTCTTTCTCCTCTCGATATGGAGGGTCTGGCTGGGGTCGAAGGACAGCAGCTCCCGGAGCTTCTCGATCCCCTCGTCCTGGGTCTTGACGAAATGATCGGCGCCGCCGGAGATGTGGGTGTGGACCCGGGCGCCGCCGAGGTCCTCCATCGTGACCTTCTCGCCGATGGCCGACTCCACCATGGGGGGGCCGCCGAGGAAGGAGTAGGACATCCCGTCGATCATGATGGACTCGCAGGCCAGGTACACGATATAGGCGCCGCCGGCCGTGTTGCCCCCCGTGCTCAAGGTGTACTGCTTCAGCCCCTTGGCCGACATGCGGCACATGTTGTAGAAGAAGTGGCCGAACTGGTTACGCCCGGGGAAGATCCGGTCCTGGAGGGGGAGATAGGCGCCCGCCGAATCGGCGATGTAGACGAAGTTCAGCCCGCACCGATCGGCGATCTCCTGGGCCCTCAAGTGCTTCTTGCAGCTGATGGGATAGTAGGCACCGGCCGTGACGCGGCTGTCGTTGGCGAGGATCATGACCCAGTTGCCGTGGACCTTGCCGATCCCCGTGACCAGGCCCGCCGAAGGCACGTCCTCGACCCCCTCGTACCCGATCCCGAAACCCGCCCCCCGGCTCAGTTCGAAAAACTCCGTCCCCGGATCGATGAGCTGCCGGATCAGCTGCCGCGGCGGTTTCTTTCCCTGCTTGGCCAGCCTCTCGTTCTGGGCCTCCCCCCCGGGGTTGTAGGCCCTCTCCCAGAGGGCGTAGATCTTCTCCTCCTCCGCCAGCCAGTGCCGCCGGTTCTCGGCCCACTCCAACTCCCTCTTCTGAGACCTCGTCAATCTCTTGTCGGATTGCTCACCCATCCCCGCTTCCTCCTTTTCGATCGACACGGATTCGTTCCCCTTCCGGACAGGGCACGAAAGGTAATTTTTCTCCATTCCCGCAATACTCGAGCCCCACCTTATCGTTTCTTTTAATCGCCGCCGCCCGGTTCCGGATGAACAAATTTCCCCATTAAGCCCTTTAAACCTTCTTGTACTGAAGTGATTTCTTCCTGTCAATATCGGACGGACGGTGGCCGATCGCGGAAAGCCAATTATTACGTTATGTTGTACTGCCTGACGAGGAATTTTCACCCGATCGCGGTGATTTATTTGTAATTTCAATGCAATATCTCTCTGACCTTCCCGGCGCGGCCGGGTGGGCCGGTCCCCGTCTGATTTTGGTTTGCGACCCCCGGCCGGGGGGGTTCGCGAAGGTCAACTCCCCCCGGATGAGGAGGGCCTCCCCCTCCACGGCGAGGGTGACGGCCCTCAGGCGGCCCTCGATCTCCCGGTCCTGGACGCGGAGGGGAAAGGGGTTGAAGAGGGGGAAGCGGACGGGACGGAAGAGGTTGGTCAGGCGCAGGAGGATGGCGGGGCTCGGCCGCAGCTCGACCTCCGTGAAGGACAAAACGAGGTGGGTGCCCTCGGGGGAGACGGAACAGGCCAGGAGGCCTTCCATCCGTCCCTTGGTGGAGGCGACGAGGGGGGAGTCGGCCCGGATCTCGTAATCCGCCGCCACTTTCAGGGTCGGCGGCGCGCCGTCTCGACCGGGGACGAGGGTGACGGGGCCGGGGTGGGACAGGGTCACCCTCAGGGGGACCTCGAAGAACATCAGCACCCGGAGCCGGTGCTCGACGGTCAGGGGAAAGGCGGCGGACAGGAAGGAATCGAGGGCGGCCCTGCCGACCCGGATCTCCACGGGTCCCCCCCGGACGGGGCCGGGCATGGTCAGGACGAGAAGGGTCCCGAGGAGGAGCAAGAGGGACCGGCGGCGAGGAGGCGGGGCCACGGCGATCTTCACCGCTGGCAGCGGGGGCAGTGATAGGAACCACGGCCGCAGACCTTCTCCCGCACGATTTCCCCCCCGCAGCGGGGGCAGGGGCCGCCGCGGCGGTCATAGACCTTGAGGCGGTGCTGGTACTCCCCCGGGCGGCCGAAGAGGTCACGCCAGTCCGAGACCGTCGTCCCCCGCGCCCGGACGGCCTCCCTCAGGATGGCCCTGGCCGCCCTCGCGATCCGTTCCCATTCCTCCTGGGTGACGTCCCGGGCGGGCCGCCGAGGGTCCACGGCGGCGGCGAAGAGGATCTCGCCGGCGTAGATGTTGCCGATCCCCGGGAAGAGGCGCTGGTCGAGGAGGAAGGCCTTGACGGGGAGACGGCGGCGGGCGGCCTCCCTGCGGAGGCCCGCCGGGTCCTCCGCGGCGAAGGGGTCGGGGGGGCCGGAGGGGCCGGCTTCGTCGTCGAAGTCGACGGTGGCGAACCGGCGCGGGTCGATGAGGAGGAGACGACCGCCGTCGAAGTGGCAGATGAGGCGCAAATGGTCCACGGGCAGGCCGTAATCCGTCTCCCAGAGGAGGCGGCCCGTCATACGGAGATGGATCTTCCAGGCGACCCCGCCGTGGAAGAGGAGCGCCACGGCCTTACCCCGGCGCACCACTTGTCTGACCGCCAGGCCGGCGACGGCGGGGGGAGACCCCAGCCTCTCGTCCAGGACCTCGACGGACAAGAGCCGCCGTCCCAGGATCACCTGCCGCAGTTGCCGGCAGAGGGTCTCCACCTCGGGAAGCTCCGGCACCTCTCTTACCTCCTTTCCCGGCAGATCGCCACGGGCCGCCTGCCCGCCGATCCCCGTCTATGAACGCTTCGGCGGTTGCTTGTCAAGACCTCACCGCGCCTTTACATTTCCCCCGAATCCCGCTATGTTTTCCCTCCATGAAATAAAGGGGGCCGGGATTTGCTGCCTGGGGAAACGAAGCGGAAATTCGAAGCTCTTAAGTCCTTCCTCGCCTCTTTGGGGAGGGCGGCCGTCGCCTTCTCCGGCGGTGCCGACAGCCTGCTCCTCCTCCACGCCCTGGCCTGTAACCGGCCCGGGGAGACCGTGGCCGTCACCGCCGCCACCCCCTTCCTCCCCCGCCGGGAGGTGGAGGCGGCGCGTCGTCTCACGGCTCAGTTGGGGGTGGAACACCTCTTGGTGGAGCGGGCCTCCTTCGTCGGCGAGGGGATCCTCGCCAACACCTCCGAGCGCTGCTACCTCTGCAAGCGGGAGATCCTCGGCGCCCTGGGGGAGGCCGCGCGGGAGCGTTACGGGATCGACATCCTCCTCGACGGGACGAACGCCGACGACCGAGCCGAGGACCGTCCCGGGACGCGGGCCGCGGAAGAACTCGGCGTCATTTCGCCCCTCAGGGAGGCGGGCCTCGGCAAAGGGGAGATCCGCCTGATCCTGAGGGCCCTCGGATCGCCTTCCTACGACAAACCACCGGAGTCGTGCCTCGCCACCCGCATCCCCCCCGGGCGCCCCATCACGGCCGGCGACCTGGCCATGGTCGCGGCGGCGGAGGAGGCCATGCGGGACCTGGGCTTCCGCCTCGTACGGGTCAGGCACCACGGCGATCTGGCCCGGATCGAGGTGGGTCGGGGGGAGAGGGCCCGTTTCCTGGCGGGGGACGTCATGGACGAGGCGGCGCGGCGGGTGCGGGAGACGGGTTTCACCTTCGTCACCCTGGACCTCGCCGGCTACGGGGGGAACGACGGGTGAACCGCCGGCGCCTCCTGACCATCCTCACAGACGTGAGGGAGGGGCGCCTCGGTGTCGAGGAGGCCGCCGAGGTCTTCAAGACCCTCCCCTTCGAGGATCTGGGTTTCGCCAAGGTGGACCACCACCGGTCCCTCCGGCGCGGTTTCCCGGAGATGGTCCTCTGCCAGGGGAAGACGGCCGCCCAGGTCCTCGCCATCGCAAGGGCCATCGGCGAGAGGGGCAACCCCGTCATCGCCACGCGCTGCGGCGCCGATGTCTATGACGCCGTCAAGGACCGCCTGGAGGGGGCGCGCTACTTCCCCGAGGCGCGGATCCTCTTCGTCCCCCGGGGGGAGAGGCAACGCCCCCGGGAGAAGATCGCCGTCGTCACGGCGGGGACGGCGGACCTGCCCGTGGCGGAGGAGGCGGCCGTCACCGCCGAGTGCCTCGGCGTGACGGCGGAGAGGTTCTACGACCTCGGCGTCGCCGGGCTCCATCGCCTCCTGGCCTGTCTCCCCGCCCTGGGCGAGACGGCGGTCATCGTCTGCGTGGCGGGCATGGAAGGCGCCCTGCCCGGCATCGTGGCGGGCCTCGTGGACCGGCCCGTCATCGCCGTCCCCACCAGCGTCGGTTACGGCACCGGCCTCGGGGGTCTCGCCGCCCTTTTGACCATGCTCAACTCCTGCTCCGGCGGCGTGGGGGTGGTGAACATCGACAACGGTTTCGGGGCGGCCTACCTGGCGGTTTTGATCGTCGAGCAGATGGAGCGGGCCCGACGCGGGGGGAAGGACGATGACGCCTGAGGGGGAAGGAATCCTCTATTTCGACTGCTTCTCGGGCATCAGCGGCGACATGGCCGTGGCGGCCCTCCTCGATTTGGGGATCGACGAGGAGGCCCTCCGGGGGGACCTCAAGGGCCTCCCCATCGGGGCCTACGAGCTAAAGATCGCCCCGACGAAACGGGGGGGGATCCGCTGCCGGGAGTTCCGCGTCGTCGTGACGGACCAGGGCCGACAGAGGCGCCGCCTGGGCCTGATCCGGGAGATCATCGAAAAGAGCGGCCTCGATAAGGCCGTCATCTCCCTCGCCTCCTCCATCTTCACCCTCCTCGCCGAGGCGGAGGCGAAGGTCCACGGGATCGACCTCGAGGAGGTCCACTTCCACGAGATCGGCGCCGTGGACTCCATCGTGGACATCGTCGCCTTCTCCTGGGCCTTCGCGAGGCTCAACCCCTCCCGCGTGGTCTCCTCCCCCGTGAACCTCGGCCGGGGCCTGGTCCGCTGCGACCACGGGACCCTCCCCGTCCCGGCCCCGGCCGTGGCGGAGCTGGCCCGGGGCGTCCCGTGCTACGCCACGGACGAGCCCCAACGGGAGCTGACGACCCCCACGGGGATGGCGATCCTCAAGGCCGTCTGCCGGGAGTTCGGCCCCCTCCCTCCCCTGACGCCCCTGGCGACGGGCCACGGGGCGGGGCGGGCCGACGACGGTTGGCCCAACTTCCTGAGGGTCGTCCACGGCCGGCCCGTCGAAGACGGTTCGAGAGACGAGGAGATCACAATCTTAGAGACGAACATCGACGACATGAACCCCCAGTTCTGGGGTCACCTCTGGGACCGCCTCCTCGCCGCCGGCGCCCTCGACTGCTATCTGACCCCCGTGATGATGAAGAAGAACCGGCCGGGCCAGCTCCTGACGGTCCTCTGCCGCGAGGGGGACCGCAGGGTCGTCGAAGACGTCATCTTCGGCGAGACCACCACCCTCGGCGTGCGTCGCTCTACGGCCCGGCGGCGGGTCCTGGCGCGGGAGGTCAGGACCGTCGAGACCCCCTACGGCCCCATCAGGGTCAAGGCGGCCCTCCAGGGGGGCCGGGTCGTCAAGTGGAGCCCCGAGTACGAGGACTGTCTGAGCGCCGCCGCCCGGAGCGGGAGACCCCTGAGGGAGATCCACGCCGAGGTCCAGCGTCGGGCGGCGGGCCTCTTCGCCCCCGAAGACCCCTGAGGCGGCCCTTTTCCTTTCCCCCACGTATCTCACGGCCGGGATTGCAGGACGGACCCCTCTGTGGTACAGGGGCGGCGCGTACACCTTTGACGCGGAGGCTCGGAAGATGAACGTTCTCGATGTGATCGCCAAGGCGAAGGGGGAGGGCAGGGGGGTCCTGAACGAGGCGGAGTCCAAGGAGGTCCTGAGGGCCTACGGGATCCCCGTCGTGGATGAGCTGATCATCGAAACCGTCCAGGAGACCATGGCCTACGCCGACTCCTTCGGCTTCCCCGCCTGTCTCAAGGCCCTCGGTTCCCGCCTGACCCACAAAACGGAGAGGAACCTCGTCCGGCTCGGCCTCAAGAGCCCCGAGGAGGTCTTCCTGGCCGCCAAGACCCTGGCCGCGGCGGCGGGGTCCGACCTGGAGGGCTTCCTCCTCCAGCCCATGGTCCGGGGGCGGAGGGAGCTCGTGGCGGGCATGTTCTGCGACCCCCAGTTCGGACCGGCGATCATGCTCGGCCTGGGGGGGATCTTCACGGAGGCCCTGCGGGACGTCGCCTTCCGCGTGGCCCCCGTGGGGGAAGGGCAGGCCGCCGCCATGATGGACGAGCTCCGCGGTCGGGCCCTCCTCGGCCCCTTCCGCGGCGAGGAGGCCTGCCGGCGCGATCATCTCCTGGCCTGTCTCACGGGCCTGTCCCGCCTGGCTTTGGAACAGGAGGACATCGTCGAGGTGGACATCAACCCCCTGATCATCGGGCCCGACGGGGCAGTGACGGCCGTGGACGCCCTCGTCGTCCTGGGGGAGCGGCCCCGGCGGCCCCGCCAGCTCCCGGCCGTGGCGCCGCAAGACCTCGCCCGGATCTTCCACCCCCGTTCCCTGGCCTTCGTCGGCGCCTCGGGGAGGCCGGGCAAGTGGGGCCACCTCCTGTTGACGGCGGTCCTGACGGGGGGGTTCGAGGGACCCGTCTACCTCGTCAACCCCAAGGGGGGAACCATCGCGGGCCGTCCCGTTCACCGCTCCCTGGAGGAGATAGAGGAACCCGTGGATCTGGGGATCGTCACCGTCCCCGCCGCCCAGGTCTTCGACCTCATCCCCCAGTTCCGGAGGAAGGGCATCCGGTACATGCTCCTCGTCACCTCGGGCTTCAGCGAGACGGGGGCGGAGGGCCGCCTCCTCGAGGAACGCCTCGCCCGGGAGGCGGCGGAGGCGGGCATCCTCGTCCTCGGCCCCAACACCATGGGGATCATGAACCCCCACGCCCGTTTCTACTGCACGGGGACGCCCGTCTGGCCCCAGGCGGGGCCCGTCGGCCTCGTGGCCCAATCGGGCAACCTGGGGACCCAGCTCCTCACCTTCGCCGAGTCGGAGGGCATCGGGATCCGGGCCTTCAGTGGCTCGGGCAACGAGGCGATGATCACCATCGAGGACTACATGCGGGCCCTGGAGGAGGACGACCTGACGAAGACGGTCCTCCTCTACGTGGAGAGCATCAAGGACGGGCGGCGCTTCCTCGAGGCGGCCCGCAACATCTCCCTGAAGAAACCCGTCGTCCTCCTCAAGGGGGGGCGCACCGACGTGGGGAACAGGGCCGCGGCGAGTCACACGGGGGCCATGGCCTCGAACATGGCCGTCTTCAACGCCGCCTGCCGCCAGGCGGGCGTCGTCATGGCCAACCAGCCCACGGAGCTCCTCGACCTCTCCGTCGCCTTTTCCTTTCTCCCCCTGCCGAAGGGCGACCGTGTGGGGATCGTGACCCTGGGCGGGGGCTGGGGCGTCGTGGCCGCCGATCTCTGCGCCGAGTCGGGACTTAAGGTACCCTCCCTGCCCCCGGAGCTCGTCTCCGAGATCGACACCCTCCTCCCCCCCTTCTGGAGCCGCTCCAACCCCGTGGACGTCGTGGGCCAGTTCGACCCCTCCATCCCCCTCAAGGTGGTGGAGGCCCTCGTCCGCTGGGACAGCTGCGACGCCATCCTCCACCTGGGGGCCGTGGGGAGGCTGTACTTCCTGAGCAACATGGCCCGGGCCGTGAGGACCGCCGACCCCGGCCTCGACCCCACCCTGATCGAGGCGAGCCTCGAGGTGGAGAGACAGGGGGAGAGGGAATTCTACCGGCAGGCCTGCGCCCTCATGGAGAAATACGGGAAGCCCATCATCGGCGTCTGCCTCGTGAAGGACGACCAGACGAAACAGATCAACGACGTGCCGGGGAGCCCCTACAAGGGGGTGTCCTTCTCCACGCCCGAGCGGGCCGTCGTCGCCCTGGCCAAGATGGTCTCCTACAGCCGGTGGCTCGCCGCGGAGCAGGGCAAGGCCTGAGATGGGCACCCTGATCATGGTCCGCCACGGCCAGGCCTCCTTCGGGTCGGACAACTACGACCGCCTCTCGGAGCGGGGGGTCCTCCAGTCCCGCCTCCTGGCGGCCTACCTCCTCAAGACGGGACGGAAACCGGACCTGGTGTGCTCGGGAGAGATGGAACGCCAACGCCACACGGCCCGGGAGATCGTGGCCGCCTACCGCGGCGCCGGGGTGGGGCTGCCCGACCCGGAGGTCCTGCCCGCCTTCAACGAGTACAATTCCCGGGCCCTCGTCATGGCCGCCCTGAAGGCCCAGGGGTATCCGTCCGGCAAGGGGGGGCTCCAGGCCCTCTTCGCCGACCCGGCGGCCTTCCAGGACCTCTTCGCCCGGACCGTCCAGGCCTGGATCAACGGGGAGGTGACCGTCCCGGGGGCCGTCTCCTGGGGGGAGTTCAGACAGAGGGTGGAGGGGGGCCTGGGGGCCCTCACGGCAGGGGGGTTCAAGGGCCGGACCGTCGTCTGTGTGACCTCGGGCGGACCCATCTCCGTGGCCTTTCAGAGGGCGACGGGCCTGGCGGACAGGGACACGGTGAGGGTCGTCTGGCAGATCGTCAACACCTCCCTCACGACCTTTCTCTTCGCCGCCGAACGGTTCTCCCTGGTCTCGTTCAACAACTACGCCCACCTGGAGCTGGAGGGGGACCCGTCCCTCATCACCTACCGCTGACCTTCCACCTCCGCCCGCGGGCGGGGAAGGGGCGACATATTTTTAGAGGAGGACGCCATGGATTTCTCCGTATCGGATAAGATGAAGGCCGTCTTGGACCTCATCCGCGAGTTCGTGGAGAGGGAGCTGATACCCCTGGAGGGGGAGTTCCTCCGCCGGGACTTCCGGGACCTCCTCCCCCTCCTCAACGAGAAGAGGGAGGAGGTGAAGCGGATGGAGCTCTGGGCCCCCAACCAGCCCGCCTCCCTGGGGGGCATGGGCCTGGACCTCGTGGAGCACGGCCTCGTCTCCGAGGAGCTGGGCCGGACGCCCCTGGGCCACTACGTCTTCAACTGCCAGGCCCCCGACGCGGGGAACATGGAGATCCTCCACAAGTACGGCACGGAGGAACAGAAGGAGAGATACCTCAAGCCCCTCGTCGAGGGGCGGATCCGGAGCTGCTTCTCCATGACCGAGGTGGACCGGCCGGGCTCGAACCCCGTCCTCCTGGACACGACGGCCGTGAGGGACAAAGACGAGTGGGTCATCAACGGCCGGAAGTGGTACACCACCGCCGCCGACGGGTCGGCCTTCGCCATCGTCATGGCCGTCACGGACCCCGACGCGCCCCCCCACCTCAGGGCGAGCATGATCATCGTCCCCACGGACGCGGAAGGCTTTCACCTCGTCCGGAACATCCCCGTCATGGGCCACACGGGGAGCGACTACTTCAGCCACGCCGAGATCCTCTACCAGAACTGCCGGGTCCCCGCGGGGAACCTCCTGGGCCCCCAGGGGTGGGGCTTCGTCATCGCCCAGGAGCGCCTCGGCCCCGGCCGAATTCACCACTGCATGCGCTGGCTCGGCATCTGCAGGCGGGCCTTCGAGGTCATGTGCCGGCGGGCGGCCGAGCGGGTGGTGACGGCCGACGGCCGGACCCTGGCGACCCGCCAGATCATCCAGTCCTGGATCGCCGAGGGGGCCGCCGAGATCCAGGCGGCCCGCCTCATGACCCTCCACACGGCCTGGAAGATCGAGCACCTCGGGGTGAAGGAGGCGAGGGAGGAGATATCCCTCATCAAGTTCTTCGTGGCCGACGTCATGCAGAGGGTCGTGGACCGGGCCCTCCAGGTCCACGGCGGCCTGGGGATGACGGACGACACGATCATCGCCTTCTTCTACCGCCACGAGCGGGGGTCGCGGATCTACGACGGGGCCGACGAGGTCCACAAGGTGGCCGCGGCGAGGCGCATCATCAGGGAGGGGGCACAAAAGAGATGGCTATGAAGGGAGGCGAATGATCATGGACTACATCGACGGCGCGGGACCGGTAAGAAGGGGTGAGGACCTCGACCGGGTGAGACTGGAGGCGTACCTCAAGGAGAACCTCCCGGGTCTCGGCGGGGAGATGAGGGTCTCCCAGTTCCCGGGCGGCCACTCCAACCTGACGTACCTCATCGCCCTGGGAGAGAGGGAGTTCGTCCTGCGCCGGCCCCCCCACGGGCGGAAGGCGAAGACGGCCCACGACATGGGGCGGGAATACCGCGTCCTCAAGGCCCTGCGGCCCCAGTTCCCCTACTGCCCCGAGGCCCTCTGCTACTGCGAGGACGAGGGCGTCCTCGGGGCCCCCTTCTTCGTCATGGAGCGCCTCAGGGGCGTCATCCTCCGCAAGGACCTCCCCCCCGGCCTGCACCTCACGGAGGCCCAGGCCGAGAGGCTCTGCGGCCGCCTCGCCGAGGTCCTCGCGGAGCTCCACCGGGTGGACTGGACCAGGGACGGCCTGCGGGACCTGGGGAGACCCGAGGGTTACGTCCGGCGCCAGGTGGAGGGGTGGACGAGGCGGTACGAGCAGGCCCGGACCCCCGACGCCCCCGACCTCGGGGACGTGACCCGCTGGCTCGCCGAGCGGATGCCCCCCGAGTCGCCCGTCGTCTCCGTCATCCACAACGACTACCGCTTCGACAACGTCGTCCTCGACCCGGCGGACCCCCTGCGGATCATCGGGATCCTCGACTGGGAGATGGCCACGGTGGGAGACCCCCTCATGGACCTAGGCGGCGGCCTCGCCTACTGGGTCGACCGGGACGACCCGCCGGAGATGCAGGCCATCCGCCTCGTCCCCACCAACATCCCGGGGATGATGAGGCGCCGGGAGTTCGTGGACCGCTACGCCTCCCTCATGGGGATCGCGGTGGAGCGTATCGATTTCTACTATGTCTTCGGCCTCTTCCGCCTGGCCGTCATCGCCCAGCAGATCTACAACCGCTACTACCACGGCGAGACGGCGGACGAGAGGTTCAAGACCCTCATCTTCGCCGTCCACATCCTGGGTCAGGCGGCCCGGCGGACGATGGAACAGTCGGACCTATAGAGACAACGCAAGGAGGAGAGGATGAAAAAGAACCCATTCGATCTGAGCGGAAAGATCGCCCTCGTCACGGGGGCGAGCCGGGGCATCGGCGAGGCCATAGCGGACACCCTGGCCGCCAACGGCGCCCACGTGATCCTCGCCAGCCGTAAACTCGATGGTCTCAAGAAGGTCGAGGAGAGGCTCCGCGCCCGGGGCGACCAGGCGGCGGCCTTTGCCTGCCACATCGGGGAGATGGATCAGATAAAGGCCCTCTTTACCATGATCAGGGAGCGTTACGGGCGCCTGGATATCCTCGTCAACAACGCCGGGACGAACCCCTTCTTCGGCGACGTCCTGAGCGCCGACGAGGGGGTCTGGGACAAGACGGTGGACGTCAACCTCAAGGGCTACTTCTTCATGAGCCAGTACGCGGCGATGATCATGAGGGAGAAGGGCGGCGGGTCCATCGTGAACGTCTCCTCCGTCAACGGCGTGAGGCCGGCCCCCTTCCAGGGGATCTACTCCATCGCGAAGGCGGGGATCATCGCCATGACCCGTTCCTTCGCCAAGGAGCTGGCCGGTTTCAACATCCGCGTCAACGCCATCCTCCCGGGCCTCACGGACACGAGGTTCTCGGCCGTCATGATCAACAGCCCGGAGATCATGAACGTCATCCTCCCCATGATCCCCCTCCGACGGGCGGCGCAGCCGGAGGAGATGACGGGCCTCGTCCTCTACCTCGTCTCCGACGCGGCCTCCTACACGACGGGCGCCTGCATCCCCGTCGACGGGGGGATGCTCGCCTGAGCCTTCAGGGCGGCCGCGGGGGTCAGATGAGGTCTTTCCACCCCCAGGCGGCGTCGTCGCGCCGCTGGTTCTCGAGCATCCGTCTTTCGATGGCGGCGCGGTAGGCCTCGAAGTCCTCGGGGGAGAGCCGGGCGGGGATGGCGATGGGTTCGTCGAAACGGGTCACGACGGTGCTGAAGGGCTTGGGGACCAGGAAACGGTCCCAGCTGTTCAGGACCCAGGCCCGGCTGACGGAGACGTAGACGGGGAAGACGGGGACGGCGGAGAGCTGGGCGATGCGGATCAGGCCCGGCTTGATGACGCCCCGGGGCCCCCGGGGGCCGTCGAGGATGTGGACGGCCAGGGGATGGGTCTCGAGGTCCCCGACGATGGCCTGGAGGCCCTCCTTGCCCCCCCGGGAGCTCGATCCCCGGACGGGGCGGAAGCGGAGGCGGGAGTAGACGTCGGCGATCATGTCCCCGTCGCGGCTCTTGCTGATCATCACCGAGGGGGCGTAGGAGGAGAAGCGCATCGCCACGGGCATGACGATGAGGATCCGCTGGTGCCAAAGGGCGGCGAGGTTCTTCCCCCCCCTTTCGAGGTGGCCGCGGAACACCTCCTCGTTCACCGTCTTGACCTTCAGGAGGGAGACGTAACCCTTCACCAGGGCGGCGGCGGCGGGGATGAGGCCCATCTTGATGGCCCAGGCGGAGAGACGCTTGATCACCCCCCTACCTCCCCCCCGTCTGTTTCACGTGAAACACGCCCCTCACCGGGGGTGCTCCTCCTTGGAGGTCACGTGGGCCTTGATGGTCTCCACGGCCTCCCTGAGGGCGGCGAAGCAGTTCTCCCTGTAGTCCCCCGCCACGACGACGTACATGACATCCTCCCCCACGGCGAGGTAACCCTCGCGGACGTGGGCCATCACCTCCACGATCCCCGGGAGGGCCTTCACCCGTTTCACCGTCTCCTCGAGACGCCCCCGATCCACGGTGACGGTCACCCCCCGGACGGGGACGCCGCTCCGGGAATGGCCCCTGACCACCCCCTGGTGACAGAGGATCATCCCGACCCTCGCGAAATCGGGGTGTCTCTTGACGGCAGAGATCATCTCCTCGAGGCCCATTTCAACCTCCTTTCGTTCCTTTTCTTTCCCCCGCCTTGACGGACGCCCCGCCCTGTGTCATGGTCGGGCCATGGGCAAGAGGACCGCCAAACCGAGACTGCAGCCCCTGGGGGAGGTGTTGCACGGGTTCCTCAAGAAGAAGGGCCTGCCCCAGGTCGTGGGCGACCGCCGCCTGAAGGAGGTCTGGGACCAGGCCGTGGGCCCCCAGGTGGCGGCCCAGACCTTCCCCGACCGCGTCCGGGGGGACACCCTCTTCGTGCGCGTCTCCTCCTCCGTCTGGCTGCACCAGTTGCAGTTCCTTAAAGATGAAATAAGGGAAAAGTTCAACCAATTTTGGGGTGCCGGGCCCGTCCAAAACATCCGCCTCCACGTCGGCGAGATGCCGCCCTCGGGGGCCAAGAAAAAACGACCCGAGGGGGGTCCCGAACCCCCGCCCGCAGTGCCCCTGGGCGCGCGGGACCGGGAGAGGATCGCCGAGGCCGTGTCCCCCGTCAAGGACGAAGAGCTGCGCCGGGTCATACAGAGGGCCATGGAGGCGGAACTCAGGCGTCGTCGCTCCCTGGACGGGACAGGTCGTTGAAGATCCCCTCCATCTCCTCCGAGTAGACCCCCCGACTCCGATAGAGGAAGAGGGGCGGCAGGACCTTAAGCTCCTCCCGGCCCCCCAGGCGGCCTTCCAGGAGGACGAACTCCCCCCTCTCTCCGGGAAAGGAGTGGCAGACCCTAATCGTCTTGGGTTCCAGCCTCACCTCCCGCATGCGACAGAAAAGCTCCACCGCCCGCCGGGCCGGGTAGATCACAAAGGCCCGGCCCCCTTCCCGCAGGCACCAGGCGGCGGCCCTCATGAAGTCCCCGACCCGGCCGGCGATCTCGTGCCTCGCCAGGGCCTTGTCCTCCCGGGGGTTGACGCGGCCCGAGAGGAGTCGCCGATAGGGGGGGTTGGTGACGACGATGTCGAATCCCCCCCGGGGGAGGAGTTCCTCGATCCGCCGACAGTCGCCGGATACGAAGGTCACGCCCTCGCCGATGCCGTTGAGGGCGAGGGTCCGGTTGGCCATCTCCACCGCCCCGGGGTCTATCTCCAGGCCCACGATCCTGGCCCGGGGGATACGGAGATGAAGAAGGAGGGAGATGATCCCCGCCCCCGACCCGAGGTCGACGATCCTGTCACCCCGCCGGGCCCGGACGAAGTGGGCCAGCAGGAGGGCGTCGAGGGAAAAGCGGTATCCCCGCCGTTTCTGGATCACCCTGAGGCGGCCGCCCGCGATGAGGTCCGCCGTCTCGTCTTCCCTGATCAGGGGCCGGTCCGTCATGGCAGGGCGGCGCGTCCCGCGGCGGCCTCAATCCAGGAGATGGACGAAGAGGCCGCTGCGGAGCTTGGGTTCGAACCAGGTGGACTTGGGGGGCATGATCCGGCCGGCGTCGGCCACGGCCATGAGCTCCTCCAGGGAGGTGGGGAAGAGGGAGAAGGCCGCGGCGAAGCCCCCCGCATCGACGAGGCGCTCCAGTTCCCTGAAGCCCCTGATGCCCCCCACGAAATCGATCCTTTCGTCCGTCCGGGGATCGCCGATCCCGAGGATCGGTCGCAGGAGGCGCTCCTGGAGGATCGTGACGTCGAGGGATTGGACGGGGTCGTCCGGGTCCCCCCCCGCCGAGGCGAGGAGGCGATACCAGCGCCCCCCCACGTAGAGGCCGAACTCGTGGGGCCGCCGGGGCGTATGGGCCTCCGCGTCGGGGGAGACCAGGAAGCCCTCGCCCACCCGCCGCAGGAACCCCTCGACCGTCAGGCCGTGGAGGTCCCTCACCACCCGGTTGTAGGCGAGGATGCGGAGCTGGTCGTGGGGGAAGAGGACGGCCAGGAAAAACTCCCCCCCCTCCGGCGCCGGGGCCCCTGCGCCGCGCCGTTTCCGGGCCGCGGCGACGGCGGCCGCCGCCCGGTGGTGCCCGTCGGCGATGTAGAGGTCCCCCACCCTGCCGAGGAGGGCCTGGAGATCCGCCTTCTCCTGCTCGTCGTCGACGACCCACACCGTGTGGGCCACCCCGTCGTCGGCCGTGAAGTCGTATTGGGGCGTCTTCGCCGTCAGGCGGGCCACGGCGGCGTCGAGGTCCCCCCGGCGGCGGTAGGCGATGAATACGGGGCCCGTGTGGGCGTTGACGGCCTCGACGTGGAGGGTCCGCTCTCTCTCCTTGTCCGCCCTGGTCAGCTCGTGGATCTTGACGATCCCCTCCTCGTAGGCCTTGACGGCGACGGTGCAGACGATACCGTACTGGGCGTGACCTCCCATGGTCTCCCGGTAGATGTAGAAGCACTCCCTCTCGTCCCTGACGAGGACCCCGTCCCGCACGAGGCCCAGGAGGTTTTCCCGGGCGAGGCGGTAGATTTCCCCCTCGTCGGCGGGGGGGTAGGGGTCCAGGTCGATCTCCGATTTCTCCACGTGGAGGAAGCTCAGGGGGTTTCCGGCGGCGAGGGCCTTGGCCTCCTCGCGGCTCAAGACGTCGTAGGGGGGGGCGGCGACGGCCCCGGCGAACTCGGGACGGGGCCTCAGGGCCCGGAAGGGTCGGATGACGGTCATGGGACTCCTGTCTCTTGCTTTTCGTGGGGCCTAACACAGAGGAACGCTCAAAATCAACCCGTCTCTCGACAGGAGGTCGCAGATAGGCTATAGGAGGCGGCGGGAGAAATGGCGACACGGGTTTTCATACACGGCCTCGAGAGCTCCGCCCGGGGCAACAAGGGGGCCTTCTTCCGGGAGCGCTTCCCGGACATGATCATCGAGGATTACTCGGGAGGTCTCGAGGCCCGGATGGAGAAGCTCGAGGCCGATCTGGAAGACAAGGACGACCTCATCATGGTGGGATCCAGCTACGGGGGCCTCATGGCGGCCCTTTTCGCCTGCCGCCACCCGGAGAGGGTGAGGCGCCTGATCCTCCTGGCCCCGGCCATCAACCTCCCCGAATTCGCCCCCTACCGACGCCTTCGTCTCCCCGTCCCGACGTTTCTCTATCACGGGACGGGCGACGACGTCGTCCCCCCCGGGGAGGTCCGCGCCATCGCCGCCGAGGCCTTCGCCGATCTCCACTACTTCGCCGTGGACGACGACCACTCCCTCCATGGGACCTTCACCCTCATGCCCTGGGACGACCTCCTGAGGCCCTGAGGGGGCCCCCGGCAAGTCCCCCCAGACCCTCTTCATCCCGTCGGTGCGCCCCCCGGGGACGGCGATGGCGCTCAAAGCCGGAGGGTATTCTCGCCCCCGTCCCCCGGGGAGGGAAAAATTTTTGTCGATTGAATTTTCATCAATGGTTTCAGATACTTTACCTATGCCGGAGCTCCGGCATCCCCCGGCGGCGTCCATTTTGATCTAATATAACACGTATAATATGCTCATAATACGGCCGCCTGCGGCCCGATTTTCGAGAGGAAATTTTTGGGGCCAAAACAACACGTTTTTTTGAAAAACGCCTCCCGCAAGGGGAAACATCTCACTTACATTGGCCCAGGGGGCGACATTAAAACCCTCCCCCAGAAAATCTTTCACCAAATCGGCGGCTCCATTGCGGCGATCCTTGACTGGAATGGAGCGGTTGCGTATATCTTTGTCTGGTTTGGTTGGTATACATAGGCAGTGATTCTGGCAACTGACGAAAGGATTGAAATGGTGGCTTCCGAACGCTGGGTTGGCGTCCTCGATGTGGCCGCCCACCTTGGGGTGGCCAAGGACTCGGTCTATAGATGGATCGATGAAAGGGGGCTCCCCGCTCACCGTGTGGGACGGCTCTTCCGTTTCAAGCTATCCGAAATAGACGAGTGGGTGTGCCAAGACAACGAGCGAGAGAAGACTCCAAGTTCCGTACAAAGCCGACCCTCCTCGAAAGCCCAGACGAATCGATCAACACCAAAGAAACGTTCACGGAAGAGGGGCGGGAATGAGTAGCAGTCTGCTCACATCTCAGATCGGGCAGCGGATATTCCTACCCGGGCACTTCGATGTGCCCGTGGTCCTGGAGGATGCACGACCGCTCGGTTCTGATGATTCGGCAGGCTATGAGTGTCGCGTTCGTCTTCCCGACGGCTCATTGGAAGAGGCCGTCATTTCCGCGGAAGAGGTTGTGGCTGTCCTTGGAAAGGGGCCTGACGAAGTCAAAGCAGAGACTCCGGTGGACGCCGAGAAACTGAGGCTTCTAATCGAGTCCGCCCGAATTAGATTGGCTTATGCGCATGACCAACAGTTCGCCGTGAGTCTTTCGGGCATCCGCACCCTGCCGCATCAGATCGAAGCGGTGTACCAAGCGATGCTTCCACAGCCCAGGTTGCGGTTTCTACTGGCGGATGATCCTGGGGCCGGCAAGACGATCATGGCCGGCCTCTTAGTAAAGGAGCTGAAACTTCGCGAGGTGATTGAGCGCATTCTTATCCTGTGCCCCGCCCCGCTCACCATCCAATGGCAGGACGAGATGCTCCACTGGTTCGGCGAGTCTTTCGACATCATCTTTTCCGCTGTTGACCAACAGCAATTGACGAATCCATGGCAGAGGTCTTCACAGATCATCGCTTCCATTGACTATGCCAAGCAGGAAGACGTTCGCGAGCGTGTCTGGCAACAGCGGTGGGACCTCGTCATCATTGACGAAGCCCACAAGTGTTCGGCCAGGACGGCCTCAGGCGGACAGAATCGAGAATCCAAGGTTGCGACAACGAAGCGCTATGATCTGGCGTCGCATCTCACATCTCAGGCGGACCACGTCCTCCTCCTGACTGCCACGCCCCACCATGGGGATGAAGACAAGTTCGCTCATTTCCTTCGGCTCATCGATCCCGACTTATTCCCTGAGCCGCACCGACTTGGCAAACAGGCGGCGGAAATCCGGCAAAATGTTTTTCGGCTGGGTAAAGATTCCCCCTGGTGCCTGCGACGCCTCAAAGAGGATCTGAGGGATGCAAACGGCAAAAGACTATTTCCTGATCGTCATGCAAGAACCGTCACTTTCTGCCTGAACAACGACGAGTACACTCTTTACAAGAGCGTTACCGCCTATATCAACGAGTTTATCCCGCAGCAGACCGGGCAAAGGCGTTCCTCCGCAGCGCTGACCCGAACGGTCCTGCAACGAAGATTGGTGAGCTCCACATGCGCTATTCATGAGTCTCTCAAGCGGCGGTTGAAAAAGCAGGAAGATCTCCTGGAAGAGCTTGAGGGGCTCACTCCGGCACAGCGCGCCAAACGGCTGGCGGCTTTGCAGGGTCGCCTGCCGGATGCCGAGCAGGACGAAGACGATCTCAACGATGCGGTACGTGATCAATTAGTCGATGAGTACACGGCCGCTCTTGAACTTGAACAGTTGCGCGCGGAAATCTCCGCCCTTAAGGAACTCGTCGAGCGGGCGCGAAGGGTACGGGAAAACGCGAACGATTCCAAACTGGCCGCATTGAAGAAGTGCCTCGGCGAGGCGCAGTTCATGGATCTGAAGGATGGCCGGGGAAAGCTTCTGATCTTTACGGAGCACCGAGATACCTTGGGCTACGTGCGCGATCATCTTGAACTATGGGGCTTTTCCACCTGCGAAATCCACGGGGGCATGAACCCCCACGAACGCAAACGGACTCAGGAGTTTTTCAGAACCGGTGCGCAGGTATGCGTGGCGACGGAGGCCGCCGGTGAAGGGATCAACCTCCAGTTTTGCCACCTCATGATCAATTACGACATGCCCTGGAATCCCACCCGGCTTGAGCAGCGCCTGGGCCGCATCCACCGCATCGGCCAGGACCGGGATGTTTATGCTTTCAACTTTGTGGCCACTGACTCCGAGGACGGTCAGCCTATCGTTGAAGGCCGGATTCTCCACCGTCTTCTGGAAAAACTGGACCAGATGAACGAGGCCCTTGAAGGCCGCGTGTTCGATGTGATCGGCGAAGTACTGTCCTTAAACGACGTGAACCTTCCGGACATGCTCCGTGACGCAGCCTATGATCCCAGGAGGCTTGATGAGTACCTCGATCAGATCGACCGCATCGATCCGGCCAAGCTCAAGGAATACGAGGAAGCTACAGGCATTGCGCTGGCGCGCAGCCACGTGGATTTTTCAGCATTCCAGCGCCGGAACCTCGAGGTCGAAGAGCGTCGGCTCATGCCTCGATATGTGGAAGCGCAGTTCGTCGCTGCTGCTCGGGAAGTGGGCCTTCGGATCGAGCCGAGAGCCGATGGGTTGTGGCGCGTCGAGCACGTCCTTGTGGACCTTCGCTCTGAACGTCTCCGCTCCGTCCAGAAGGTCGGGAAAGCCGAATCGTCCTATCGCAAAATCACCTTCCACAAACATCACCTGGAACAGGATGCTCATGTTGACGCTGTGCTGATGGGGCCGGGACATCCGCTCTATGCGGCGGTGGACGAGAAACTCAACGAACGGCTGGCGGGGATGATCTCCGGCGTCGGTCTCTTCGTCGATCCCTTGTGCAGAGAGCCCTACTGTATCCATTTCTTTGAGATATCGATCCGTGGCAAAGACTCGAAAGGGAACGATGTGCCGCTCTATGGCGAACTCGTGGCCGTTCGGGAGGAGCGCGGGCGTCACGAAATCATCCCGAGCGACATCCTGCTTAACCTGGCGGCACATCCGAATCCGCCGCAAAAGATCGACCCGGTTCCTATACAGGCGGCTTCCGATTTTCTTAAAGCGACCTACCAGTTCGAGTGCCGCGCCCGTTGTCAGAAAGAGCGGCAGCATTTCGCTCAGGTTTGCCGGGAATACCTGGAGAAGTCGTTCAAGGCCCGGATCGACCGCGCCCAGGAGCGGGCCATGCTGCTTGCCGCCGAGGCGGTTTCCAAGCGGGAGTTCCAACTGGCAGCCGACGAGGCCAGGAAATATGTGGATGAGCTTCAGCGCGCACGCCAGGAACGCCTCGACGGTCTAAAACGGCTTGAGATTGCCAGAACTGGACCGGTCAAGCACGTAGGAACGGCCTTTGTGCTCGCTCCCGCTGCCGACACGCAGGTCCAGCTCGCGGGTCTTTCCGACGAACTAGATCCGAATATCCGCAGGCAGAGCGAGATCGCTGCAGAAGAAAAAGTCATTGAAGCGCTGGTCGCGGAAGGCTTCCCCAAGGAGCGAATCGAGCGGGTCGGCCATCTGAAATTGGGGTTCGACATCCGCGCCCACAGGATCGCCGACGAAGCCACCGGCGAGGTCTTCGTCAAGAGAGTCGAGGTCAAGGGCCGCCTGCGGGGACAGCCGGTAAGGCTGACTACCAATGAGTGGTACAAGGCGGCGCAACTGGCAGAGACTTACTGGCTCTATGTGGTCTGGGACCCCTTGGGTGATTCGCCCGAAGTTGTGAGCATCCATAATCCCGTCGCCAAGCTTGACCACGCCAAGAGGGAGATCGTGGCGGCGAGGTTCTACGAGATTCCGGCGGAGGCAGTGATGAGCGCTGCAACAGAGCAGATGGGATAGGCGAATGGAGCGTCATGAATTAACAGAACTGCACTACATTACTCACATCGCCAATGTGCCTTCAACCCTCAATCTGGGTATATTGTCTCATAATCGGGCCAAGCGTGTGGATCATCAAACCGTGGCGATGCAAGAGATTCAAGATCGAAGGGCAAAAGTGACGATTCCTGGTGGTAGAAAGCTTCATGACTATGTTAATCTATATATTTGCGCCAGAAACCCGATGATGTACAAACGTCAGGCGCAATACAGGGAAATTTGCGTTTTGAGAATCAGTCCTGATGTTATTGATCTTCCTGGAGTGGTGGTTTGCGATAGAAATGCCTCAAGTGAGTATGCAATTTTCGGAGCCGCACCTGATGGCTTGAAGATTGTCAATAAGGAATGGACGTTTGCAGAGTATTGGACAGATTCAGATCAAATAATTGAATGGCAGAAGAAGGCCGCCAAGTGTGCTGAAGTGCTCGTGCCTGACAAGGTGGAGTCACGTTATATCACCGGGGTTTATGTGGCATGCAGCGAAGTCCAACAGACATTGAAAGTTCTGGCAAGAGATGTTCCTGTGGAAATCAATAGCCATCTTTTTTTCAGATAGGGAGAAAACTATGGTCACTGTAATTATGGGCGATATGTTTAAATCCCAGGCGCAAACTCTGGTCAACACAGTCAATTGTGTTGGGGTCATGGGGAAAGGCGTGGCTTTGGAATTCAAAAAGCGCTTTCCCGATATGTTCGAAGATTACGTCCGGCGGTGCGAGGCCAAGCAGGTCCGTCTCGGTCGCCCCTACCTGTTCAAGCGGATGTTTCCGCCCTGGATTCTCAACTTTCCGACCAAGGAACACTGGCGCTCGGTCTCAAGGCTTGAGGATATCGTGCAAGGGTTGCGTTATCTTCAACAGCATTACAAGGAATGGGGCATAACATCTCTTGCTGTGCCACCCCTCGGCTGCGGGCATGGGCAGCTCGAGTGGCGCGTGGTCGGACCGACGCTGTATAGAAACCTGAAGGCCTTGGACATTCCGGTCGAACTGTACGCACCGTTTGGTACTCCCCACGAGGAGCTCCAGGTATCCTTTTTGGATAAGTCGCAGGATACGATCTCTCGAAAGGCGGTTTTGTACAAGATCGACCCCGCATGGGTGGCCGTTGTGGAAGTGCTGAAGCGCATTGAGGAGGAGCCTTTTCACTGGCCCGTCGGACGGACGACATTCCAGAAGATCGCATATTTTGCAAGCGAGTGTGGAATTCCAACTGGCCTGAAGTACCAGAGGGGAAGCTACGGTCCTTATGCGCCTGCCCTCAAGGAGCGAATCACCGCCCTGGTAAACAACGGTCTTGTACGTGAAGAGCAACTGGGGCGTATGTTCGCGATACGTGTGGGCCAAACCTTTCCCGACGCGCGAAGGGCTTATGAGTCGCAGATCAGAGAGTGGGACCCGATCATAAACAAAGTTGCAGACCTTTTCATGCGCATGAATACCCAGCAGGCCGAAGTCGCCGCTACAGTGCATTTTGCTGCCCGGGAGGCAAAGGCCCGTCCTGAAGAGAGGCCCACTGAGAAGGATGTCCTTGATACCGTCATGAAGTGGAAACAGAAGCGCAGACCACCTCTCGATGAAAAGGAGGTCGCCATGACGGTGCGTAACCTGAACATGTTGAGCTGGATCGAGGCCAAGGTAAGCAACGATTTACCGATCACCGAAGAGGATATCCTCCATGTCTGAAGACCGCAGGCTCATAGAAGACTTTCTGCCCATCCAGGCCATCAGCGCCGAGGCGGCGCGGGAGAAATCGGTCCGCAAGGGGCACATTTCGACCCTGCACCTCTGGTGGGCCAGGCGGCCCTTGGTGGCGTGTCGCGCTGCGGTGTATGGCGCGCTGGTGCCGGCCTCGCAGTTCATCCCGGAAAACGGGCCGGATAACAAAAAGCAGAGTCTGGGCCGGGCCAACGCGGCCAAGTTCGTCGAGCGGCTCTGCAAGTATCCGGGTAACCCTGCCGTGATCAAAGACGCGCAGAGGCACATCCTCGAAGCTCATGCGGAACGTTTGAGTGTGGAGCTTGGCGCGCCTGTTAGCGTCGAAGATGTTGAGAAGGGAAAAGCCCCTCGTCCCAAGGTGCTGGACATGTTCGCAGGCGGCGGGGCTATCCCGCTGGAGGCGTTGCGGCTCGGGTGCGAAGCCTACGCCCTCGATCTTAACCCGGTAGCGCACATCATCGAGCTGTGTACGCTCGTCTATCCGCAGAAATACGGAAAACCCGACCCGACGATCCGCGGGATGACCGGCTCCAAGAACGCCAAGGGCGAAACCACCTGGGGTGGCCTGGCCGATGAGGTCAGTTACTGGGGCGAATGGGTGCTCAAGAAGGTCAAGGTCGAGATCGAAGACCTTTATCCGCTCATCCCTGATCCTGAGGCCAAGGGAAACAGACCGGTGGTCCAGCCAGAGATGTGGGAATCATCTGAAAAGAAAACTGTACCGCCAGGCTTCCTCATGCCGGTCGCCTACCTTTGGACGCGGACGGTGCGCTGCAAGAACCCCTCCTGCGGAGCGACCGTGCCGCTCGTTCGCCAGACCTGGCTGTGCAAAAAGAAGGATCGTTATGTGGCGCTCCGGATGATCGCGCCGAAAGGCGAAAAGAAGGTCCGCTTCGAGGTGACAGAAAGCCGCACCGAGAAGGGCCCCGGCTTTGACCCGGCGGGATTTTCCAAAGGCGGCAATGCCACTTGCCCCTTCTGCGGCACGGTGGCGGACAGCGATTACGTGAAAACCGAGGGACGCGCCAAGCGCATGGGCGAGCAGATGATGGCCATCGTCTGCACCCGGCCGGGCCGGCAGGGGAAGATTTACCTCTCTGCAAATGATTACTCGCAATACCTGCCCGATGACGAGGCGATCCAAAAGCGCATCGAGGCGCTCTGTCAACGCACGGGCCTGACAGTGCCGGGGGAGCCGATAGAAGCCAATCCACGTTCAATGGACACTCAGCACTTCGGCTTCGAAACTTGGGGCGAACTCTTCACCCCCCGCCAGATGCTCTGCCTGCTCACCTTCGCCGAGGCGGTAAGGGAGGCTGTGGGAGAGTTGGAGCGTGAGAGTGTGGAGCGTGAGAGGGCCAAGGCGGTAGGGACGTATTTAGGGGCTTCGCTCGATAAAGTTGCGGAGATAGGCAACAACCTTGGCAGGTGGGAGCCAGTGGCCCAGTGTACAAGAACGGTTTTCGGAAGACAGGCATTGCCAATGATGTGGGACTTCGGTGAGAGTATACCGATTGGCTCAAGCGCCGGGAACTGGAACGAGCACCTCGGCCGAGTGCTCGACTCCATAGAACTGACGATCAATTCCGGCCAGCCTGCCACCGTCCTCCGCGGCTCGGCCACGGCGATTCCATGGTCCGATGCCTCTTTCGACGCCGTCATCACCGATCCGCCTTACTATGACAACGTTTCCTACTCCAACTTGTCCGACTTCTTCTACGTCTGGCTTAAGCGCACGGTCGGCCATCTCTATCCGGAGCACTTCGCCACCGAAGGCACGCCGAAGAAGAATGAAATAATTGCAGCGTTTTATCGTCACAGTAACAGTAAGGAAAAGGCACGGGCTGCCTACGAGCAGATGATGGCCAAGGCCTTTGCCGAGGCGAACCGGGTGCTAAAACCCGGCGGCTCGATGGTGGTAGTCTATGCGCACAAGACCACCCTCGGCTGGTCCACCCTCGTGGATGCCCTGCGCCGCGCGGGCTTCACCGTGACCGAGGCCTGGCCGCTCGACACCGAAATGAAATCGCGATTGGTCGCCATGGAAACCGCGTCACTCGCCTCCAGCATCTTCCTAATCGCCCGCAAGCGTGAAGGCGCATTGACCGGCTCTTATGAGGACGAGGTTCGCCCGGAGCTGGATAGAATTGTCCGAGAGCGGGTTGATGCGCTCTGGAAGATGGGCATCACCGGTGCGGACCTGGTCATCGCCGCGGTGGGCGCGGGGTTGCGCGCCTTCACGCGCTTTGCCCGCGTGGAGTACGCCAACGGCGAGGAGGTCCCGGCCGAGAGATTCCTTGCCGAGGTAGAGGGCGTTGTCCTTGAGACGCTCCTGGAGAAGATCTTCGGGGTAACCGGAAGCGGCGTCGCCGCGGTGGACGGACCGAGCCGGTTCTACGTCCTCTGGCGCTACGCATACAAGGCGGCCGAGATGGACGCGGGCGAGGCCATCGTCTTCACTTACGGGCAGAATGTGGAGCTGGATGGCCAGAACGGACTCTCGTCCGGGAGCCGCGCCCTGGTCGAAAAGAAGAAGGGCAAGTACCGACTGTGCGATTTTGCCGAACGGGGTGATGACGAAAAGCTGGGGATGCCAAAGGATGACGGCAAGTCCGCCCCGCTGATCGATATCCTGCACCGTATCCTCTGGCTCGTGGAAAACGAACCCAGGAAGCTGAATGACTTCCTCGACAAGGCGCGGCCGGACCGGGAGCGGTTGCGTCTGGTAGCACAAGCCCTGGCCGGAACTGCGCTGGAAGGAGCACAGGCTTCCGGCCTGTCGCAGCCGAACATCGTTACTACGCCGGCGGAAGCCGCCGCGCTCAAGAAACTCGTCGCCAACTGGCGGACATTAATCGAGGCCAGGTTGTCCGACGTTGATCTGAAAACGAAACAAATGAGAATTCCATATTCGGAGGCCAAAAAGTGAGCACACATACCCTTCGTCCCTGGACCGACCTGGTCAAACTCCATCCCGACGTGGAAGCGGGTAGCCTGACCGAGGCGGTGTTCGCCATCGATCTCGGAGCCATCGCCGCCAATGATCCCAACGTGCCCGTAGTCAACCGGGACCCGGAAGCCTTCTTTCGGGCGACCTACCTCACGGCCGATCTGCGAAAGCTGCTGGAGGAGGTGCTGGCGTGTCTTGCCGGGAAAAGCGGCTACAACCGCGTACTCAAACTGCGGACGCCCTTCGGCGGCGGGAAGTCGCACACCCTGGCGTCGCTGTTCCATGCCGCGCGAAGGCGAGAGGCACTGGACGGCATCCCGGAGGCTAAGGAATTCGCCCAGCCCGGCAATGTGGCCGTGGCCGTTTTCGACGGCGAGAAATTCGATGCCCGCAATGGCAAGACACTGGAAGACGGCCGCACGATCCAGACCATGTGGGGCTGGATCGCCTGGCAGATCGATCCCGAAAAGGCCTTCCCGTTGGTGGCCGATCACGACAAGGATCGCGTGGCCCCGGGCGGGGATGTGATCCGCGAGTTGCTTACCAAGGGGGCAAGCGGTCGGCCGGTTCTCATCCTCCTCGATGAGGTGCTCAAATACATGGAGCGCTCCGCTGCGGTCAGTGTCCTTGATTCCACCCTCCAGCGCCAGGCCAAGGATTTCTTCCAGAACCTGACCGTCGAGGTGGCCGGGAGCGAGAAGGCTGCACTCGTCTATTCCCTCACCTGGAGCGCCCGGGAAGCTTTGGGAAATGTCGGACTGCTTGCCGAGATCGACAAGCTCGCCTCTCGGGTGGACCAACTCAGAGAGCCTGTCTCAGGGGATGAGGTCCTGCCGATCCTTCAGCGGCGTCTTCTTGGCGGCGCTCCTGATCCTTCTTATGCCACCGAGGTGTCCACGGCATATCAGGACGTCGTGACCGGCATGCAGCGTGCACATGCCGAGACGCCGTCGGAACGCCAGCAGGCTGAGGAGGAAGGTCGCATCTTGCGTGATCGGATGCGGGCCGCGTATCCGTTCCATCCCGCGCTCATCGACATCATGAGGGAACGCTGGACGGCGGTGGATGCTTTCCAGCGGACACGCGGAGCGCTGCGGTTCATTGCCTCTTGCATGCACTCTCTTAAGAAGAACGGCGGAGCAAAGGCGCTTCTCGGCCCCGGGGACGTGCCGGTGAAGGACGTGGATGTCCGGGTGAAGATGCTCAAAGAGCTGGGTGTCCAGAACGACTACGACCCGGTCATTACGGCGGACATTGACGGTCCAAACGCCCGGGCAAGGCGCATCGACGAGCGGATGGCCCGCGAGACTCCTGAGCTTGCCAGCGTGAAGCCAGCCACGCGCATTGCCACGGCCATCCTTCTGTATTCGTTTGGGGGGCTCCGGCGTGAGGGTTCGGGCAATGACGAAACGCTGCCGCCCGGCGTTACGGAGAACGAACTGCTTGCGGCATGCGTCGGTCCCGACCTGGACAACATCACGGCCACTGCCGTATTGTCCGAGCTTCGCAACACGTGCCTGTACCTGCATTACGACGGCGTCCGATATTGCTTCAAGAAGGACCCGAATGTCACCAAGCTGATCGAAGAGGCAGAGCAGACCATTTCCCGTGAGGATTCTCAGGCTCGTGGTCAAGGCCCGGTCCGAAGCCAGATCAAGGAAATGCTGGATGAGCGCCTGGCCGGTCATCCCACGGCCATCGTCTGGCCGGCGAAGAGCCAGGATATCCCCGACGAGGACCCCCGTTTTCTCGTTGCCTACCTGCCCCTCGAATTCGCCGCTGAGGGAAAGTCGGAGCAGGAACGTCAGGCCAAGGAGTACCTGACCAAGTACGGAGATCGTCCCAGGCGTTTCCGCAACGGCTTGGGGCTTGCGATACCGGAAAAGAAACAGATCGAGGCCTTGCGGCGTGCCGTCCGGTATCTCTTGGCCATCGACCGCGTGGAAGCCAAGAAGCAGCAGCACCGGCTTACCAAGGATCAGCTTGACCAACTCCGGGAGAGGAAACGCACCGAGCAGGCTGCTGCCGAGTCGTGTTTCCGGGAGCTTTACACGGCCGTGTGGTTGCCCCGGGTCCAGGACGGCGAACTGGAGATCGAAAAGGTGGAACGGGGCGGACGTCCGCTTCAGGCAACCGGCGTCCATGAGCGGATTATGGAGCTGCTCACCAGTGTAGGGACTCCGCGCATTCATGGATCGGTGACACCGCGGAAGATCGCCGAGCGCGTGCGGCTCGGCGAATCCATAGTCGAGGGTGAGCCACCGATCATGGGCATCAAGGCATCCGATGTGCTTGAGTCGTTCTTCCGGGATATTGCGCCGCCCAGGTTGGAATCTGCATCTGTGCTGCGTAAGGGAATCGCTCGTGGTGTTGCCGAAGGTGTCTTCGGATACGTAGGGGCGGTTCATGAACCGCCCGTTCTTGGCCCTGGCGGGAAATACCAGGTAAATCGTGACAAGGTGATTATCGGTCGCTCTATTGCCGATGACGAAATTGATTTCGATCCTGGTTTCCTCATTATGCCGCAAGCGATCCCGGAAGCCCCGGCGGCCCAACCCGCAGGCGCTTTCCCCATCGATTCAGGCGCAGTTCCTCAACGGAGCGTCCAAGAAGGCCCGGCCGGAATTGATGTGGAAACCGGTACTGGACCAGTCACGACGGGCACGGATGTTTCCGGTCGAAGAAAACGGATCGTAATGACATTCGAAGCTACCAGGGAACAGGTCTACAAGGCGTTTACGGCCATTGCGAACCTGGCCGACAAATCCGACGGAGCCAAGGTGCGAATCCGCGTCGAGGGCTCATCGGCCGTAGGCTTCGATCCATCCTGGCTGCGCAATGCCGTGGACGAACCGCTCGACGAAGCGGATATTGAAAGGACAACGGAGGAATGAAGCAAGCGAACATTAAGGACACGAAGGACTTGCTGCCATCATGAATTTGCCATCGGTAGAACACCTGAAGACTGCTATTATCCGGTCTCTGTGCAAGCAGGGCTACAGGGTACAGGACGGTATTATACAAATGCCCGAGAACCCTACAAAAGATGATTTTGCGCCCTGAACGAACTTGCCCTGCAGAATAAATTGGATGTATCCGGTCCAAGGGTGCGGCCTTATGAAGACCGGCTTATTCGATATGTCTCTAACGGAGACGAGGTGGTTCCCAGCAAAATATGCCCGAAACTTGTTGTCGTGAAGCCGGAATCCGAGCTGACGAAAACCGGGGACGGTAACACTTCCATACGGCCCATGTTCTGCGCCGCAAGGTGGTGAACCTAACGGGCCTCCAAGGGGATGGCCGTCTGCTGGATGTGGGCGCAGGAACAGGGAAGATCGCCCTCGAGGCCCCCAGGATGTTGCTCCGGGCCCCGGGACCCGGCACAGCCAAGGGCCTCCTGACCCGCCGGGCCCGGGGGGTCACTGTTACCGGCCACGTCCCGTTCTGAGGAGAAGGGCCGCCGGGGGGAAATCCGGACACGATTATAGACCCATACTGATATTTATTGACGACTAATCCGGTGGGGTTGATCAGTGGGAAATATCGCAGAAAACCCTTTAATTACATGGTGATACAAAATAGTTCAACGATTACCGCACTGTCCGTATTTTTCCAACAAATTCAAAAGGTTAGGTTTGATTAGTGACTAATAATTCCCTCGGGGCCGGCGGGCCTATTCGGGCATAGGACGGAAAATAATATCAGGAAATAATAGGGTGGGCGGCTCTTAGTGTCAGTCTCGCCCCCCGGGCCCGCCCCCGGGCCCGGGGGTCAAGGCGCCGGGTGACGGGACCGGGGGCATAGGACGCCGAGACGGGGAGCCGAGGCCTTCCCCGGTCCCGTCAACGGCGGTCCCTGGGCCTCATCCGCCCGCCTTCGTCTCCTCACGCTTCTCGACCTCCCCGCCCCCCGGCGCCATCAGGCGACGCAGGAAGCGGAAGCGGGATCGCGTCGCCTCGTTCACCACGGCCTCCCACTCGTCGAGAAAGGCCGCCAGGGCCTCCCCCGCCTGCTGTGTCCCCCCGGCGGGTCCTCCCGCCTTCTGGGCCCAGGCGGTCCACGCCCTCTGGAGGCGGAGGAGATTCTCCTGCTCGCACCGCACGAGGTCGGCCCAACCCCGCAGGGCCTCGTGAACGTCTTTCATCCCCGGCACCAGACCCTCGGGCCGACACGGAGCGATCGTCTTGAAGGCCTCGCCCCACGCCGTCCGCCCCCAGGACCCGCGGCAGGCCTCCAGGAAGGCCTCCCTCGCCGACTTCTGCCATCGGTACCAGAGCTCGGCGGCCTCGAAGAATTCCTTTCCCGTCGTGACCATGACCTATCACCTCCCCTTGAGAAAGATTCAGGGACGACCCACATGGACAATCATCGTCTAAGGGGCTCCGTTTTGCAAGGACAATGTCCGCCTTGACAAAACGCCCGTCCCCCTCTAAAATCCTCAAAGATACACCTTCATCTCTTGTCCCCTAAGACGACCCCTCCGCCGCGGAGGGGCGAGACGCACGGTGAGGTATCCCATGAGCGAAGCCCCGAGCGAGAGGCCGGCCCTGGAGAAGGTCATGGAAGACTGGGCGGCCAAGTCCGCGGAGTTCTGGAAGACCGCCTTAGAGACCCTCCCCAAGGCCATCCCCAACATCCCCGCCACGGAGGCGTTGTTGAAGAACCGTTATCTCGAGGCCCTGGAAAAGCTCCTCAAGGGTTGGCAGGCCCTCTCCGCCACCATGGCGGACCCGGCGGCGGCCGACGCCGTCCTGAGGGGGATGAGCACCGTGCCTGAGTTTTTCCTCCGCCTCTCCAAGGCGGGGTGGGAGGCCTCGGTCCTCATCCATCAGAAGGCCCTCGAGACGGCGGGGAAGATCGGCCAGAAGGTGGAAGGGTACCGTTTCGACGACATCGAGCAGGAGTTGTTGAAGGCCTGGCGGGAGATATACGAGGAGGAGTTCCGCCGCTATTTCCAGATCCCCACCCTCGGCCTGACCCGCTACTACCAGGAGCGGCTGAACCGCCTCGTCGACCAGTGGAACATCCTCCAGACCACGGTGTCGGAATTCCTCTATGTCCTGTACCTCCCCGTGGAGCGGTCCTTCCAGGTCCTCCAGGACGAGGTGGAGGCCATGGCCAAGGAGGGGCGTCTCCCCCAGCGGGCGAAGGACTACTACAACCTGTGGGTGAAGATCCTCGAGGGCCACTACATGACCCTCTTCAAGTCGCCGGAATACCTGTCGGCCCTCCGGGAGATGCTCAAACAGGTGGACAACTTCTCCGTGGCCAAGAATCAGGTCCTCCAGGACATCCTCCAGTTCCTCCCCGTGCCGACGACCAAAGAGATGGACGAGCTCTACCGGGAGCTCTACCAATTGAAGAAGCGGGTCAAGGAACTGGAAAAGAAGGTCAGCCGCTTGGAAAAAGCGGGCCACTGAGGGAAAACAAGCGGGAGGGCTGGAGTATGGAGCAACCGAAGATCTCTCTCGACCTCATCCTCGCCAACCTGGCCGCCGAGGCGGAAAAGGCCCAGGAAACGGTCAGCCGGGCCGTCGACGTCCTTTTGGGTCCCCTCGATTCGGCCCTGGCCACGACGCCCTACGACGTCGTCTACCAGGAGGACCGGGTCAAACTGAAGCACTACCGGTCCCCGGGGGGAGTCACCTTCAAGACCCCCCTCCTGGTGACCTACGCCCTCATCAACCGGGAGACCATGCTGGATCTGCAGCCCGACCGGAGCGTCGTCCAGACCTTCCTCAACGGCGGCATCGACCTCTACATGATAGACTGGGGATACCCGACGAGGAAGGACCGTTTCCTGACCATCGGCGACCACGTCAACGGCTACATGGACAACATCGTCGATTTCATAAGGGAACGCACCGGCGTCGACAAGATCAACCTCATGGGGATCTGCATGGGGGGGACCTTCTGCGTCATCTACACGGCCCTCCACCCGGAAAAGATCAAGAACCTCGTCACGACCGTCACCCCCACGAACTTCGACACCAACCAGGGCCTCCTGCACATCTGGATGCGGGCCATCGACGTGGATCACCTCGTGGACACCTTCGCCAACCTCCCCGGCGACGTCATGAACATCGGCTTCCTCCTCCTGAACCCCGCCCGCCTCATGCTCGACAAGTACGTGGGTTTCTTCGAGAACATGGCGAACAAGGCCTTCGTGGAGAACTTCGTCCGCATGGAGAGGTGGATCTTCGACAGCCCCGACGTCCCCGGGGAGACCTTCCGGCAGTTCGTCAAGGACCTCTACATCAAGAACCTCCTCATCAAGAACGAGCTGGAGATCGACGGCCAGCGGGTGGACCTCCGGAGGATCACCATGCCCCTCCTCAATTTCTACGGCCTCTACGATCACCTCGTGCCGCCGGAGGCCTGCAGCCTCCTGACGAGCCGCGTCGGGAGCACGGATACGGAGGACATCGCCCTCGACACGGGACACATCGGCATCTACGTCAGCTCCAAGAGCCAGCGGGAGTTCGCCCCGAAGATCATCCGCTGGCTTAGGGAACGGGACGGGGAAGAGGAGGGGGCCGTCGCCGAGGAAGGGAAAAAAGAGGAAGCCCCGGGGGCGGCCCCGCCCCCCCCGGGGGAGGCCCGGGCCGCGAGCAGAGGACCCGTGAAGAAAGGCCCGACGAGAAAGGGCGTCCCCAAGGCGCCCCTCAAGAAGATCATCGAGGAGACCCTTTGATTTGAGGAGGACCGGTCATGGCAGTAAAGACACCCTATTTCAAAATCATCAGCAAGATCAGCCAGGCCTTCGGGACCACGAAGGAACTCGATCTGCTCCTGGACATGATCGTGGAGAACATCGTCAAGGTCATGAAGGTCAAGGCGGCCTGCCTCTTCTTGGCCGACCCGGAAAAGGAGACCTTCACCGCCGTGGTCCAGACGGGCCTCTCCCCCGATTACGTCCACGCCGGCTACGGCCACGCCGAGCAGATCACCCCCATCCTCCTCAAAAACGGCTACATCTACTACCGCGACGCCGTCAACGACCCCCGCCTCGAGAACCGGGAGTCCAAGAAGAAAGAGGGCATCGGTTCCATCCTGGCGGTGGCCTCCATGGTCAGGGGGGAGCTCATCGGGGTCCTGACGATCTACACCGCCCGGATCCGGGAGTTCAGCGCCGAGGAGATCGACTTTCTCCGCATCCTCGCCGACCAGGGCGGCATCGCCATCGAAAACGCCCGTCTCGTGGCGGCCCTCCGCCGGAACACCAAGCTCTTCTCCGACCTGGCGGCCAACATCGCCTCCACCCTCGACGTCAAGACCATCCTCCAGACCCTGACGGAGGACGTGGCGAAGGCCCTCGACGTCAAGGGCGCCACCATCCGCCTCCTCAACGACGACCGGACGGTCCTCCAGCTGGCGGCCAGCTACGGCCTGAGCGAGCGGTACCTGAACAAGGGCCCCGTCTACGCCGAAAAGAGCATCGCCGAGGCCCTCAACGGCAAGCCCGTCGTCATCGCCGACGCCTCCCAGGACGAGGGGGTCCAGTACCGGGAAGAGAAGAAGGAGGAGGGCATCGCCTCCATCCTCTGCGTCCCCATCAAGGCCAAGGAGGAGGTCATCGGTGTCCTGAGGCTGTACAGCGCCACGCGGCGCAAATTCACGGAGGACGACGTCCTCCTCGTCACCGCCCTGGCCAACCTCGGCGGCCTGGCGATACAGAACGCCAGCCTCTATCTCATGCTCCAGGCCGATCTGAAGGACATGAAAGAGGCGGCCTGGACCTACAAGAGCTGGTTTTAAGGAGGGGGAAATGATCGGGAAGACGATGGACGAGATCGCCCTGGGGGAGACGGCGGAATTCGCCAAGACCGTCTCGGAGACGGATGTGTACCTTTACGCGGGGATCACGGGCGACCTCAACCCCGCCCACGTGAACGAGGCCTACGCCGCGGACACCTTCTTCAAGGGCCGGATCGCCCACGGCATGCTGACGGCGGGCTTCATCTCCGCCATCCTGGGGACCCGGCTGCCCGGGCCGGGGACGATCTATATCCGCCAGGAGCTGAATTTCCTCGCCCCCGTGCGGATGGGCGACACCATCACCGCCCGCGTCGAGGTGGTGGAAAAGATACCGGAGAAGAACCGTCTCCGCCTGAGGACCACCTGCACGAATCAGGCGGGTAAGATGGTCCTCGACGGCGAGGCGGTGGTCATGCCCCCCAAGAAGGCCTGACCTCAGGCCTTGCGCTTCCTGGTGGTCTTTTCCGGCCGGTAGGTGCCTCCCAGGGAGGCGATCAGTCCCTGGAAGTGTTCCTGCTGGGCCTCGAGGAGGCGCCTGAACTCTTCGGCGAGGTCCGCGGGTTGCCTCTGGGCGAGGAGTCCCTTCAGGGACGCGATGGCGCGGTCCCGCTCGGCGATCTCCTCCTCCAGGGCGGCGCAGCGCGCCCGGGCCTCATCGAGGTCCCGACGGGGCACGCAATCGAAGACCTCCAGGAAGGCCTTCATGGATTCCTGGAAGGCGGCGAGGGATTTTTCCCACAGGGCCGCGTAGTCCGGCGAGTCCTTAGGGACGCCCTCGAGGCCGTAGGCCTTCCGGAAGAGGGCCGCCATCCCCTCGAGACCGCTCATGCCCCCCTGGGGCCACTTGGTCAACTCCTCCCACTGCCGCCTTCCCCGGGCGACGGCGAGGAGGGCCTCTCCCCAGAACTCCAAGAATCCCGCATCCATCATGGCCTCAAAACCTCTCGGGCGAAAGGGGCCCGTCCCGGCCCCGCGGCCGGGACGGGAGCGTCCGTCATTTTGTGTCGGGTTTACTTGCCCGTCCCGGCGAAGAACTCCTCCAAGCGCCGGTAGCCCTCGTCCATCTTGGCCTTGAACTCATCCCGGCCCTTCTTGTAGCTCTTGATCCAGTCCGTCATGGCCTTGCGGCCCTCCTCGGGGAAGAACTTGTTCTGCTCCATCCACAGGTTGAACATCTTCTCCGACTGGTCCTGCATGACCACTAAAGCGTTGAAGGTCTTCTCGAACGCCGTCTTGTTGAAGTCGAGCATCTGCTTCATCAGTGCCTTCGGATCCATATCCTCTCCTCCTTTCCGTAGCTTTCCTACTTCGTCGCCTTGGTCTTCGTTTCCTTGGCCGCGGCGGGACCGGCGAAGAAATCCTCCACCTTCTTGTAGCTCTCGTCCACGGCGGCCTTGAACTCGCTCCGCCCCTTCTTGTAGGCCTCCACCCAGTCGTTGATGACCTTCTTACCCTCCTCGGGCACCCAGGGCGCCTGCTCGAGGAACATGGTCACCATCCGCTCCGTCTGCTCCTGCAGGATCGACATGGCGTTGAAGGTGTTGTCGAAGGTCGTTTTGTGAAAATCGATCATCTGTTTTACGATCTTTCCCTGTTCCATGGTTGAACCTCCATGCTTTTTGAGGTCAATATAGCACCGAAAATCCCCTTGTCAAGGGAAATTTGTTGCAACGCAATAAATTATTTTCCGGCCGGGCTGATGGTCTTCCGGGATGTCCATCTATATAACTACTCATAATCATGTGAGAATCGGCGATTCAACGGTCCCCGTACGGCCGGATGGGGGGCGAGGCGGCAATTTTTTTGTTGCAATACGTAACGGCATGTGGTAGGCCCGCCGGCACCAGAAACGATCGAGGTCCCCTCGTCATGGAAAAGATCCTCTACAAGAAATACGGGAACCGGCGCCTCTACGACACCGACAGGAGCGCCTACGTGACCCTGGAAGACGTGGCCCGCCGGATACGGGAGGGTAACGAGGTCCAGGTGATGGACGCCCGGACGAAGGAAGACGTCACCGCCTTCACCCTCACCCAGATCCTCCTGGAGGAATCGCGGAAGAAGAACTTCCTCCTCCCCGTCCCCCTCCTCCACCTCCTCATCCGCTTCGGGGAAAACATCCTGAGCGACTTCTTCCAGCTGTACCTGGAGCAGGTCCTGAAGACCTACATCTCCTACCGCCGGATGGCGGACGAGCAATTCGCCCGCTGGCTCACCCTGGGCAAGGACCTGCCGCCTTTGGGGGCCCTGTCGTCCTTCATGGAGATCTTCTCACCCCCCCAGGAGAAACCCGAGCGTAAGGCGTGACAGTTTGAGGAAGGCCTTGACTTTCTTCGACCCTTCCCCTTAAAGAGACGACGAGGAGGGCCCTGGATCATGGAACAGACGGTATCGAGAAAGATCGTCATCCACTACACGGCGGATATCGTGGACCAGCCCATCATCTGCCAGCTCGTGAAGAAGCACGACCTCGTCTTCAACATCCTCAAGGCCCGCATCCTCCCCCGCCGGGAAGGGGTCATCGTCCTGGAGCTGAGCGGTTCCAAGGAAAACTTCGACGCCGGGATCCGCTTCCTGAAGGAGAAGGGCCTCAAGGTCGAGCCCCTGTCCAAGCGGGTCAACCAGAACTCGGACCGCTGCGTCCACTGCGGGGCCTGCACCGCCTTCTGCCCCACCGACGCCCTCTCCTTCGACATGACGACGATGAAGGTCCTCTTCGACAAGGAGAAGTGCAACGGCTGCGAGCTCTGCGTCTCCGCCTGCCCCGCCCGCGCCATGGAGGTCAATATCTTTTAGTCAGTTCTTCCGCGACGCCTCTTCCCCCGAGATGACCTTGCCGATCCCCTCGGTGAGGCGCCTGCCCTTTTCCACCGCCGCCTTTCCCCTGTCCACGGCATTGCGGCCCTTTTCGATGGCCGTCTCGGTCTTGGCCTTGGCGTCCCTGAGGGCCTTCTCCACGTCCCCGGGGGAGCGGTGGGGGGCCTTCAGGTAGTAGTACCCCCCCACCAAGACGAGGATGATGATGAAAACCAGTGCGATTTTTATGAGGTTCTTCATAAGGAAATACAACGCTACGAGGGCGACGGCGACGACGGCGATCACGGCCGCCTGGTGGCCGTGAAGATAGGACCATAGCTGTTCCACGAAGACACCCCCTGTGGTTGCTCTCGGGGGGACTGTAAAGGAAAGGGGAAGAAAACTCAAGGATTTCCTTAATCCTTGACATCGTCTCGGGAGGTGTTAGAGAAGGGCCTCCCGACGGAGGTTGGACGTCATGGAAGAAAAGATCAGGGTCGCCGTGGCGACCTTGGGGTGCAAGGTCAACCAGTACGACTCCGCGGCCATCGCCGCGGCCCTGGAGAAGGAGGGTTTTATCACCGTTCCCTTCAACGAACGGGCGGACTGTTACATCGTCAACACCTGCACCGTCACGGCGACGACGGACTACCAGTCGCGGCAGCTCATCCGCCGGGCGGCCCGGGCCAACCCCGAGGCCGGCGTCGTCGTCACGGGCTGCTACGCCCACCTCCGGGGCGACGAGGTGGCCCGCCTGCCCGGCGTCCGCCTCGTCGTCTCCAACAGGGACAAGGACGCCGTGGCCTCCCTCGTCAAGGAGCTGTTCGCCGACGGGAGGGAAGGGGCGCGACGCGCCGTCTCCGTCCCCGCCTCGGGGGACGGCGGCCGTCAAGAAACCATCTTCTCTCCGGAGATCACCTCCCTCCCCGGGCGCACGAGGGCCTTCCTGAAGATCCAGGACGGGTGCGAGGCCGCCTGCGCCTATTGTCTCGTCCCCCTGGCCCGGGGGCGCAGCCGGAGCCTCCCCTTCGCGGAGGTCCTGGGGAGGATCGCGAGGCTGGCCGAGGGCGGTTACCGGGAGGTGGTCCTGACGGGGATCCGCCTGGGGGCCTACGGCCGCGACCTCGACCCCCCCCGGCGCCTTGCGGATCTCCTGAGGGCCGTGGAAGAGGGGGCCTTGGTGGGACGTCTCCGCCTCAGTTCCATCGAGCCCCTGGAGCTGGACAAGGATCTGTTCGCCCTCCTGAGGGAGGCCGAGATCACCTGCCCCCACCTCCACATCCCCCTCCAGAGCGGAGACGACGGCGTCCTGAGGGCCATGGGGAGGGGTTACGACGCCTCCCTCTACCGGCGCCTCGCGGAAGAGACGGCGGCCCTCCGTCCCGACATGACCCTGGGGACGGACGTGATCGTCGGCCTCCCGGGGGAAGACCCCTTCGCCTTCGACGTCACCCTGCGCCTCATCGAAGAGCTGCCCCTGGCCTACCTCCACGTCTTCCCCTATTCCCGGCGGCCGGGGACGAGGGCGGCGGCCATGGCGGGGCAGGTGTCTCCGGCGGAAAAAAAGGAACGGGCAAGGATCCTGAGGGACCTGGGGAGGGAAAAGTGGCGCCGCCACCTCTCCCGCTTCCTCGGCCGTCCCCTCCGCGTCCTTCCGGAGGCCGCCAAAGGGGACGCCCTCAGGGGCCGGGCGGACAACTACCTCCCCGTGGCGGTAAGGGGCGTCGGCAGGGAGGCCGTCAACACCTTCGTCACCGTGAGGCCGTACCTCCTTGCGGGGGACGAACTGGTGGGGAGACCCGACAGACCATGACGACAAAGAGGCGGGAAAACCTCGAGGAATGCCAGGGCCTCATCGGCTACCGCTTCCGGAGCCTCGAGCTCCTCGACGCGGCCCTGACGCACCGCTCCTTCGCCATGGAGCAGACGGACGCCAGGGGGCGGGATAACGAGCGTCTCGAGTTCCTCGGCGACGCCGTCTTGGGCCTCTGCCTCGCCGATATCCTCTGGAGGCGGTTCCCCGACGACCCCGAGGGGACCCTCTCGAGGCGGCGTTCCGCCTGGGCGAGCGAGCGGTGCCTCGCCGACCTGGCCCGGGGCCTTTCCCTGGGGAGGTTCCTCCTCCTCGGACGGGGGGAGGAAATGTCGGGCGGCAGGGAGAAGGTCTCGCTGCTGGCCGACACCCTGGAGGCCGTCATCGCCGCCGTTTACCTCGACGGGGGGATCGCGGCGGCGCGGGAGGTCATCCAGCGCCTGTTCTCACCCCTCCTGCGGGAACAGGCCGGACCGGACGACCCCTACCGGGATCACAAATCCCTCCTCCAGGAGCTCTGCCAGCGCCTCTACCACGAACTGCCCCGTTACCTTCTCCTGCGTGAGGAGGGGCCGGACCACGACAAGACCTTCGTCGTCGCCGTGGAGGTCCCCGGGGGCCGCCGGGCCGACGGGACGGGAAAGAGCCGCCGGGAGGCCGAACAGGCCGCCGCGCGGGAGATGCTGGAGGTCATCCATGGGGAGGGATGAAAAAAGGATCAGGATCTTGCCCATCTTTCTCCCCTACCGGGGCTGCGGGAACCGCTGTATCTTCTGCAACGAGGACCTGGCCGCGGGGGGCGAGGGGACGACGCCGTCTTCCGTCCCGGCGATCCTCAGGGAACGTCTCGCCCTCCCCCACGGCGGTCCCCTGGAGGTGGCCTTCTACGGGGGGAATTTCACGGGCCTGGATCCGAAGGAGCAGGAGGAGGTCCTCCAGGCCGTCCGGCCCTACCTCGAGGGGGGGCTCGTGTCGTCCCTGCGCGTCTCCACCCGCCCCGATCACGTGGACCCCGCCGCGGCCCGGCGCCTGGCGCGCCTCGGGGTGAAGACGGTGGAGCTGGGCGCCCAGTCCCTCGACGACGAGGTCCTCGTGGCGACCCGGCGCGGCCACACGGCCGCCGACGTGGAGAGGGCCGTCCTCTGCCTCCGGGAGGAGGGCATCGACGTGGGTCTCCACCTCATGATGGGTCTCCCCGGCGACGACGGAGGGGCCTTCCGGCGCACCGTCGAGGCCGCCGTCGCCCTGAGGCCGGAGACGGTCCGGATCCACCCGACCCTGGTCCTCAGGGACACGCCCCTGGCCGAGGCCTACCGCGAGGGGCGATACCGGCCCCTCGGCCTGGACGAGGCGGTCGTCGCCGCCAAGGAGGCCCTCCTGAGGTTCCGGCGGGCGGGGATCAGGGTCACACGCCTCGGCCTGCACCTGACGGACCGGATGCGGGAACCGGGGGCCGTCGTGGCCGGGCCGGCCCACCCCGCCTTCGGGGCCCTCGTCCGGGCCGCCCTCTGGCTCCAGGAGGCGGAAAGTCTCCTGGCGGGGAAAGACGTTGCCTCGCGGGAGGTGGTCTTCACGGTCCCCCCCCCGGACGTGTCCGATTTCCGGGGCCAAAGGAACGAGAACCTGCGGGCCCTGCAAAGAAGTTTCGGCCTCTCGGCCGTCCGGGTCGTCCCCGGCGACGGGTTCGCCTGCAAGATTCATTGAGATGGGCTTCAAGTCGGGATTCATCGGTATCATCGGCCGCCCCAACGTCGGCAAGTCCACCCTCCTCAACGCCCTGGTGGGGGAGCGGATCGCCATCACCACCCCCAAGCCCCAGACGACGAGGAACCGGATCACGGGGATCAAGAACGTCCCGGGGGCCCAGCTGGTCTTCATCGACACCCCCGGGATCCACCGGGCCGCCACCCCCCTCAACAGGGTCATGGTGGAGACGGCCAGACAGGTCGTCGGCTCCGTGGACATCCTCCTGCTCCTCGGGGAGGCCCACGTCGGTATCCAGGCGGGCGACCTGGAGATCATCGAGACCCTCAAGGGGGTGGGGAAACCCGTCCTCCTCGCCCTGAACAAGGCCGACCTGGCCGGCGAGAGGGACCTGGGCCAATCGAGGGACCAATGGGCCGCCCTCTATCCCTTCGCGGCCGTCGTCACCCTGTCCGCCCTGAAGACCGCGGGGGTGGACACCCTCGTCGAGACCATCCTGTCCATCCTCCCCGAGGGCCCGCCCTTCTTTCCCGAAGACATGTTCACGGACCGGTCGGAACGCTTCCTCGCCGCCGAGATGATCAGGGAGAAGATCATGCTCCTCACGCGGGAGGAGATCCCCTACGCCGTGGCCGTCACCGTCGACGCCTTCAAGGAGGACGAGGGGCGGAACCTCATCAACATGGCCGCCACCGTCACGGTGGAGAAGGCCTCCCAGAAGGGCATCATCATCGGCAAGGGGGGGGAGATGATCAAGAGGATCGGCACGGAGGCCCGCAGGGACCTGGAGGCCTTCTTCGGCGCGAGGGTCTTTTTGGAGCTCTTCGTTCGGGTGCGGCGGGACTGGAAGCGGGACGAGGGGATGCTCAAGGACCTCGGTTACCGGGAGTGAGGATGCCGTGAAACCCGTCGTCGCCATCATCGGCCGTCCCAACGTGGGTAAATCCACCCTCTTCAACCGCCTCTGCCGCCGGCGCAAGGCCATCGTCATCGACGAGCGCGGGACCACCCGGGACCGGAACTACGCCGACGCCGAGTGGGCGGGGAAGTCTTTCCTCCTCGTGGACACGGGAGGCTTCGAACCCGCCTCGGAGGAGGGCATCATGGCCCAGATGCGGGAACAGACCACGTTGGCCATCGAGGAGGCCGACGCGGTGATCTTCCTCATGGACGGCCGCGCCGGCCTCTCCCGGGCCGATTACGACATCGCCGCCCTCCTGCGCCGCGTCGAAAAGCCTGTCTTTTACGCCGTCAACAAGGTCGACGGACCGAGGCAGGAGGCGGAGGCCGTGGAGTTCTACGCCCTGGGCATGGAACGCCTCTATCCCATCTCGGCCCAGAACGGCCTCGGGGTTTACGAGCTCCTGGACGACGTGGCCGCCTGCCTCCCCGGGACCGCGGCTATGGAAGAGCAAGAGGACCCGGAGGAGATCAGGATCGCCGTCGTCGGCAAACCCAACGTCGGCAAGTCATCCCTGGTGAACCGCATCCTGGGCCGGGAGCGGTCCATCGTCAACCCCGCCCCCGGCACGACGAGGGACGCCGTGGACACGCCCTTCGTCCGGGAGGGGCGGCGCTACCTCCTCGTGGACACGGCGGGGATAAGGCGCAAGAGCCGCATCAGCGCCACCCTGGAGAAATACAGCGTCATCATGGCCATCAAGGCCATCAGGCACAGCGACGTCGTCCTCATCCTCATCGACGCCGCCGAGGGCATGACGGACCAGGACGTCAAGATCGCCGGCCTCGCCTTCGAAGAGGGAAAGGGGTGCGTCTTCGTCGTGAACAAGTGGGACGCCGTCGCCAAGGACAACTCCACCGTGGGGAAATACGTCAACGACATCAGGGAAAAGGCGAAGTTTCTCTCCTTCGCCCCCATCTGTTTCGTCTCCGCCCTGACGGGCCTGCGGGTCCAGAGGATCTTCGAGGCCGTCGAGACGGTCTATGAGGAATACACACGCCGCGTCGGCACGGGGGAATTCAACCGCCTCTGCCGGGAGATCATCGCCCGCACCCCCCCCTCCTGGGTTGCCGGCAGACCCAACCAGTTCTTCTACATGACCCAGACGGGCGTCAAGCCGCCGACCTTCGTCTTCTTCGTCCGCGATCCGAGGGAGGTCCACTTCTCCTACGAGCGCTACCTCGCCAACGCCATCCGGGAGACCTTCGGCTTCCGCCACTGCCCCGTCCGCCTCGTCTTCAAGAAGAAAGGCGCCTAGAGATGGAGGTGACCGAAATCCCGGTCATCCCGCGCCCGGGACCGGCGCCCCTCATTTATTTCGCCTTGACTCCTCTCGGGTCCATACAGTATGAGGAATTGCTTGTATCCCTTCAACCGGTCGAATTAACTATTTAATTTTTAAGGAGGTCGCCATGAGGAAAGGAATGCTCGGATTTTTTGTCGCCTGTGTGACGGCACTGACGCTGGTCCTGGGGGGGACGGCCCTCGCCGCGGACACCATCAAGCTCGGCGTCGCCGGGGCCCACAGCGGGGACCTGGCCTCCTACGGCCTGCCCACGAAGAGGGCGGCGGAGCTGGTGGCCAAGGAATTCAACGCCAAGGGGGGCGTCCTGGGGAAGAAGGTGGAGGTCCTGGCCGAGGATGACGTCTGCAAACCCGAGGTGGCCACCAACACGGCCATGAAACTCATCTCCCGGGGCGCCCACGTCGTCTTGGGCCACATCTGCAGCGGCGCCACCAAGACGGCCCTGGAGATCTACAACAAGGAAAAGATCGTCGTCATGTCCTCCTCCGCCACCAATCCCGAATTGACCCAGAGCGGCCGCTATCCCCTCTTCTTCCGCACCATCGCCTCCGACGACGCCCAGGCGAAACTGGACGCCGAGTTCGCCATGAACGTCCTGAAGGTGAAGAAGATCGCCGTCCTCCACGACAAGGGCGACTACGGGAAGGGCCTGGCCGAATACGCGAAGAAGTTCATAGAGGAATCGAAAAAGGCCCAGGTGGTCCTCTATGAGGGCATCACACCCGGGGCGGTGGACTACTCCGCCGTCGTGCAGAAGATCAAGCAGTCCGGGGCGGAGGCGGTCATCTACGGGGGCTATCACCCCGAGGCCTCCTCCATCGTCATGCAGATGAGAAAGAAGAACATGAAGACCTATTTCATCTCCGACGACGGCGTCAAGGACGACACCTTCATCAAGGTGGCGGGTAGATACGCCGAGGGCGTCTATGCCTCGGGCCCCAAGGACACCTCCAAGAACCCCCTGGCCATCGCCGCCATCGCCGCCCACAAGCAGGAGTACAAGTCCGATCCCGGCGCCTTCTTCCTCAACGGCTACGCCGCCGCCCAGGCCCTCCTCAACGCCATCCAAAAGGCGAAGTCGACGAAAGGCGAGGCCGTCGCCAAGGCCCTGCGGACCCACGCCGTCGACACGCCCCTGGGGAAGATCAAGTTCGACAAGCGGGGCGATGCCATCGGCGTCGGCTTCTCCATGTACCAGGTGAAAAACGGGGTCTACGTCGAGGTCCCGACGACGGCGGGGGCGGCGAAAAAGCGGTAAATGGATTATTTTCTCGAGCTCTTTTTCGGGGGCCTCACGCGGGGGAGCATCTACGCCCTCATCGCCCTGGGCTACACGATGGTGTACGGCATCATCGAGCTCATCAACTTCGCCCACGGCGAGATCTACATGATCGCGTCCTTCACGGCCCTGATCGTCTCGTCCCTCCTGGCCCTCCAGGGGATGACGGGACCGGCCGTGCTCCTCTTGACCGCGGCGGCGGCGATCATCTTCGCCGCCGCCCACGGATTCACCGTGGAGAAGGTGGCCTACAAGCCCCTCCGTCAGGCCCCCCGCCTCTCCCCCCTCATCAGCGCCATCGGCATGTCCATCTTCCTCCAGAACTACGTCATGCTGGCCCAGACCTCGGATTTCCTGCCCTTTCCCAACCTCCTGCCGGATCTGCCCTTCGTCGCCGAGTACCTGCCCTTCCTGGGGGCGACGGAGTTCTTCATCATCGTCACGACGGCCCTGGTCATGGTGGGGCTCACCCTCCTCATCAAGTTCACCCGCATGGGGAAGGCCATGAGGGCCACGGCCCAGGACCGCAACATGGCCATGCTGGTGGGGGTGGACATCAATAGGACGATCTCGAACACCTTCATCATCGGGTCGGCCCTCGCCGCCGTCGGCGGCGTCCTCATCGCCTCCCACATCGGCCGCATAAATTTCTACATCGGCTTCATAGCGGGCATCAAGGCCTTCACCGCCGCCGTCCTCGGCGGCATCGGGAGCATCCCCGGGGCCGTCCTGGGGGCCCTCGTCCTGGGCTGGACGGAGAGTTTCGCCACGGGTTACGTCTCCAGCGACTACGAAGACGTCTTCGCCTTCGTCCTGTTGGTCCTGATCCTCATCGTGCGGCCCTCGGGCCTCCTGGGACGCCCGGCCGTCCAGAAGGTGTGACGATCCGCCATGGGGCCCATCAGACGTCTCGGCCACTCCCTGGTCATCTCCCTCTGGTTCATGTTTCTCACCTTCCCCATCATGGTGCCGAAGGTCGACACCATCGAGAAGACCGTCCAGTGGCGCTGGGACAACCTCCTGTACGTGGGTGCGGGCAGTTTCTTTTTGTCCCTCCTGTGGCGTTTTCTCCTGGAGAGGAAGGAACGGGGCCCCTTTCGGGCCGCGGAGCAGGAGAAGAAACCGGTCGCCCCGACCTGGGCGGACCGCCTGAGGGGCAACCCCCGGGCCCTGCGGTCGGTGGTCGTCATCCTGGCCCTGGCGGTCTGCATCTTCCCCTTTCTCCCCTTCGTCACCACCTACCAGGTCAACATCCTGACCAACGCCATCCTGTACATCATGCTCGGTTTGGGTCTGAACATCGTCGTCGGCCTGGCGGGGCTCCTCCACCTGGGTTACGTGGCCTTCTACGCCGTGGGCGCCTACACCTACGCCCTCCTCTACTACCACTTCGGGGTCGGCTTCTGGACGGCCCTCCCCCTGGGGGCCCTCCTCGCCACCCTCTTCGGGGTCCTCCTGGGGTTTCCCATCCTCCGTCTCCGGGGCGATTACCTGGCCATCGTGACCCTCGGGTTCGGGGAGATCACCCGCCTGGTCCTCGAGAACTGGGGTGAGTTCACCTTCGGCCCCAGCGGCATCGCCGGCATCCCCCGCCCGGGTCTCTTCGGCATGGAGATGAACCTCCACGAGGTGACGATCTACATCTACTTCCTCATGGTCGGCCTCTGTCTCGCCACCATCTTCGTCGTCCGGCGCCTCCAGGACTCCCGGATCGGCCGGGCCTGGGTTGCCCTGCGGGAAGACGAGATCGCCTGCGAGGCCATGGGGGTGGACACCCGGATGGCGAAACTCACCGCCTTCGCCCTCGGCTCCACCTGGGCCGGCCTGGCGGGGGTCGTCTTCGCCGCCAAAACGACCTTCGTCAACCCGGCGAGTTTCACCTTCCTCGAGTCCGCCATGATCCTCTCCATCGTGGTCTTGGGCGGCATGGGCTCCATCGCGGGGGTGGCCCTGGGGGCGTTGATCCTCATCCTGACGCCCGAGTACCTGCGGGCCTTCAGCGAATACCGGATGCTGGCCTTCGGCGTCATCATGGTCCTCATGATGGTCTTCAGGCCCCAGGGGATCGTCACGGGCGTCCGGCGCGTCTACACCTATACCCGAAAAGGGCAGGACGGTAAGGAGACATGACGGAGCCCCTCCTGGACATCCGCGATCTCACCATGAGGTTCGGGGGCCTCGTGGCCCTCTCCGGGGTCGGCCTCCACGTCTCGGCGGGAGAGGTCGTGGCCCTCATCGGTCCCAACGGGGCGGGGAAGACGACCCTCTTCAACTGCGTCACCGGCATCTACCAACCCACGGCGGGCGATATTTTCATCAACCCCCCGGGGGGCCCGCGGCGGCGCCTCAACGGCATGAAGACCCACCGCATCACCGCGGCGGGCATCGCCCGCACCTTTCAGAACATCCGCCTCTTCCCGGAAATGACCGTCCTGGAAAACGTCATGATCGGTCGCCACTGCCGGACCCGGGCCGGTGTCCTGGCGGCGATCCTCCGGGACCGGGACACGCGCCGCGAGGAGAGGGAGGTGGTGGAGAGGAGCTACGAGATCCTGGAGCGCTTCGACCTCGCCGACCACGTCAACGACCTCGCCAAGAACCTCCCCTATGGGGACCAGCGCCGCCTGGAGATCGCCCGGGCCCTCGCCACGGAACCCTTCCTCCTCCTCCTCGACGAGCCGGCGGCGGGCATGAACCCGAAAGAGACGGACGAGCTGGAAGGGCTGATCAGGCGGATCTGCGACGAGGAGAAGGTGTCGGTCCTCATGATCGAGCACGACATGCGGATCGTCATGAGCATCTCCGACCGGATCGTCGTCCTGGACTACGGCCAGAAGATCGCCGAGGGCACGGCCGCCGAGATCTGGGAAAACCCGGCGGTCATCAAGGCCTACCTGGGGGAGGAGACCCTTTAGCGATGCTCACCCTGGAGAGAGTCTCCACCTATTACGGCAACATCCAGGCCCTGCGGGACGTGTCCCTAACCGTGGGGGAGGGGGAGATCATCACCCTCATCGGCGCCAACGGGGCGGGGAAATCCACGACCCTCATGTCCGTCTGCGGCATCGTCCCCCCGCGCGGCGGCGAGATCCTCTTCCGGGGGGAGTCCCTCCGGGGCCGCCAACCCCACGAGATCGTGGCCATCGGGATCTCCCAGGTCCCGGAGGGGCGGCGGATCTTCCCCCACCTGACGGTCCAGGAGAACCTCGACATGGGGGCCTTTCTGCGGCGGGACAAGGAGGGGATAAGACGGGACATGGAACACATCTTCGAGCTCTTTCCCGTCCTCGCCCAGCGGCGGGGAACAGCAGATGCTGGCCATCTCCCGGGCCCTCATGGCCAGGCCGCGCCTCCTCCTCATGGACGAGCCCTCCCTGGGCCTCTCGCCCATCTACGTCCGCCTGATCTTCGACATCATCCGCCGGATCAACGAGGAGGGGACCACCATCTTCCTCGTGGAACAGAACGCCAACATGGCCCTGAAGGTGGCCCATCGGGGCTATGTCATGGAAAACGGCCGCATCGTCCTCGAGGGGACGGCGGCGGCCCTCATGAACGACGAGGGCGTCAAGAGGGCCTACCTGGGGCTCTGAAAACCACGGGAGGCGTCATGCCCAAGAGAGACAACGGCATCTTCTGCGTCAACCACCCCGAGACGGAGCTGCGGATCCTCAACGAGGACCAGCCCGACACCTTCCACGCCATCCGCCTGGCCAGCCTGGTCTACGGCAAGCGCCTGCAGATGGAGAACAAATCGACACTCTTCGACATCTACGCCTGCCCCCGGTGCGGCTACGTGGAGATCTACCTGCCCCCCCAGGAGTTGCGCCTCCTCGAGGAGCGGGTCAAAGGCGGGAAGCCTTAGATCAGACTCACTCCGCGTCCGTGAATCGCCCGTGACATGTAACCGCCAGCCGCGGCGGCTCGGAAGATTCATGGCCCCTGAAGGGGTCGCCGTCCGGCCGGGGGGCAAAAGGGGATGCCGGAGCTCCGGCATAGGCAAAATGCCTGAAATTATTCAGGATTCGGCGATGGGCAAAAAATTTTCCCCCGGGGGGAGTGGTCGTTTCAGTCTCCCCCCTCCCCCTCCTCCGCCAGGTGGCGGCGGTCGTTCAGGCAGACGAGGCGCGGCGTGTCCCCCTCGATCCGCAGGATGGTCACGGAGGCGGGCGCCACGGATACCCGGCGGAAGTCCTTGAGGGAGATGCCGAGGAGGCGGCAGAGGAGGGCGGAGATGGTGAAGCTGTGGGAGACCACCAGGGCGTTGAGGCCGGCGGCGGCGATCTCCCCGTAGGCCTCCCAGGCCCGCTCCTGGACCTCCGCCAGGGTCTCCCCGCCGGGCATCCTCACGGCCGTCGGATCGGCGATCCACCGCTCAAGGAAGACCTGCTCGCACCTCATCAGCTCCTCGTAGGCGAGGCCCTCGAAGGCCCCCTGGTCCATCTCGGCGAGGCGGGGGTCCCTCTTCACGGGCAGGGCGCGGGTTTCGTTGATGATCTCGGCGGTCGCCAGGGCCCTCCTCAGGGGACTGGAGTAAACCGCCTCGATCGGGGCGTCCCTCAGGGCCCGGGCCACGAGACGGGCCTGGCGCCGGCCCTCTTGAGTCAGGTCGAGGTCGGAGACCCCCTGGACGCGCCGCTGCCGGTTCCAGAGGGTCTCGCCGTGACGGACCAAGACGATTTCCATCATCCCCCCCCGACCCAGGTGACCAGTTCCGCAAGGGGCGCCCGGGGCCGGGGGAAGTTGTTGACCCCCGCCTCGGTGTCGGGGTAGCCCAGGGCCACGCCCATGACGATCCGCCGGTCGTCGGGGATGCCGGCCGCCTCCCTCAGGAGGTCGGGGTAACCGACGGCGGCGGCCATGACACAGGAGCCGATACCCTCCTCATAGGCCAGGAGGCAGATCGTCTGGACGATCAGCCCCATGTCGAAGAGGGCGTACTCGACCCTCAGGGCCCTGGGGAGACAGCAGACGAGGAGGAGGGGGGCGCCGAAGAGCTCGGCCATGGTCAGGTAGAAACCACCCCGGGAGGCCTTGTCCCCCCGTTCGATCCCCAGGGCGCCCAGGACGATCTTCCCCAGCTCGCCGTACCTCCCCTTGAGACGGTCGGGCCAGGCCTCGGGCATGGGGACCTCCGGGGAGAAGGGGACCCCCCGCGACAGCCTCTGACGGTTGGCGGCCCGGAAGGATTCCAAGGGGGGCCCTGCGAGGACGAAGAACTCCCAAGGCTGGGTGTTCCCCCACGAGGGGGCCCAGCGGGCCCGGTCGAGGATCCTTTCCACGGTCTCCCGGGGGACGGCCTCCCCCTTGAACTTCCTGATACTCCTCCTGTGCGTGACGGCCTCCGTGACGGTCATGTCGTCTCCTCCTTCAAATGTTACCGATCTCGTCCGCCAGGCGGGCGAGGGTCCTGGCCGCCGCCACCCCCCTCCGGAGGCGGACATGGAGGACCCTCCGCCGGGCGTCCCTCAGGGCCTGCCTGTCCCCCCGGGCCTGGGCCTCCTCGAGGCGGCCGAAGGTCAGCCCCGTCCCGTCGGGGATGGGCAAATCCTGTCGTTTTTCTTCCGTTACCTGGATGAAGAGCCCCCTTCCGGCGTCCCCCTTGTGGAGCTGGCCCGTGGAGTGGAGATAACGGGGGCCGTACCCGACGGTCACGGCCAGGGACCAGCGGTCCCTCACGGCCCGGCGCAGACTCGCCAAAGCGGCGTCGTTTTGCGGGTTTGGGGGCAGGTAGGCCTGGATGGATACGTAATCCCCCACCCGGGCGCCGCCGATAAAGGAGGCGATGACGTCCCGCGCCTCCCTGCCGTATCCCCCGCCGGTGATCTCCATCTCCCCGTCGGCGTAACCCGGCTTCGGCTCCATCTCCCCCTCCACCGCGGAGGCGGCGAAGCGGCGGGCCAGGGCCTTGGCGGCCTCCACGTCGGGCTGGTCGAAGGGGTTGATCCCCAGGAAGAAGGCGGCCACCGCCACCGCCAGCTCCCACACCATCAGCAGGGCCCCCAGGGCCCCGGGACCGGCCACCTCCACGTCGAGGAGGGGGAATCCTTCCGCGACGAGGCGGCGGAGTTCCTCCTCCCCCGTCTCGTCGTCCCGCCGGCGGACACGGACGAAGAGGCGGTCCCGGCCGTACACCCCCGGGGGACCCAAGGGCTCACCCACGACGGGGAGGATCCCCTTGCCCTCCTTGCCCGTGCTCTCCGCGATGAGCTGCTCCACCCACGCCCCGAAGCCCTCCAGGCCCTCGGAACACACGAAGGTGGCCTTATCGATCCCCTCGGCGGCCAAGGTCCCGAGGACGGCCCCCACCATGGCGGCGGCCCCCCCGGCCGACCCTTCCCCGATCCGCAGTCTCTCCGCCTCCAGGGCCTCCCGCCCCCCCCTCAGGAGGGTGTCGATATCGACCCCCATCAGGGCCGCCGGCACCAGGCCGAAACAGGTGAGGGCGCTGAAACGGCCGCCCACGTCGGGGTCGTTGAGGAAACAGTGGCGGAAACCGAGCCTCTCGGCCTCTGCCGCAAGGCCGCTGCCCGGGTCGGTGACGGCGAGGAAGCGGCGGGGGGCGGCCCCTCCCAGGTCCCCCAGGGCCCGGTGATAAAAAAACCTCAGGAAAGACAAGGTTTCCACCGTGCCCCCCGATTTGCTGGAGACGATAAAGACCGTCTCCCCCCCATCGTGGGCCGCCGCGGCGGCGGCGACCGCCCCGGGGTCCGTGCTGTCCAGGACCCCGAGTTCCATGTGGCCCCTCTTCGTCCCGAAAACCCCGGCGAACATGGCCGGCGCCAGGGAGGAACCCCCCATCCCCAGAAGGAGGGCCTTTTTGAAACCCTCCGCGAGGAGGGACGCCGTGACCTCCCCGATCTCCCGTCGACGGGCCGCCATGGTCACGGGGGCGTCGAGCCAGCCCAGACGGTCCGCGATCCCCGCGGGGGAGGGCTTCCACACCGTGTGATCCCGGTTGAGGATCCTCTCCAGGACCCGTTCGTCCCTCAGCTCCGACAAAGCCGCCGCCACCCGCCCCTGCTGGGGCCCCAGGAAGGAACAGGCGACTCCCTTCATCATGGCATGATACCTCCTCCCGCTCCCCCGCCCGCGGCCGGCCACGGGGACGGGGGGCAAAAGCCTGCGCGTCGGCAGATATCTATGTCGCCGGGGATCAATTATCAAGTGCAAAGAAGGGCGATCTTGTGCTAATTTGATCCCGCGCCACCAGACAACGAGCCCTACCTTTTTTCGGCCTTGGCGGGATGAAAAAAAGACCGGTGATCATCTCTCTTTTGGCCGTCGCCCTGGCGACGACGGTCCTCTACCACCTCGTTCACCTCCCCCTCGTGACCCGGTACTGGGGACAACGCTACCCCCGGGTCCTGGAGACCGCCCGCCTGCTGCCCATAGACATGGGCGCCGATTCGCGGCCCCTTCGTCCCCCCGCCGGGGAGGGGTCCCAGGCCCAGGCGTGGCGGAAGGCCGCCTTCTCCCACGCGAGGGCGGGCGACCTCGAACAGGCGCGGGAACTCTACGAGCGCGTCGTGGCCCTCTCGCCGGACGACGGGGGCGCCCGCCTCAACCTGGCCCGCATCTACATGAAAAGGGGCGACTACGAACAGGCCCTGAGGCAGTATCGGATCATCCTGGGGGAGGAGCGATGAAGAGAAATCACCTGGGGACGGCGACGGCACGGACGGCCCTTCTTATCGTCCTTGTGACCCTTGTTTCCCTCTGGGGCGGGGGGACCGTCCACGGAGACCCCACCCCCGGCATCGGGGGGCCGGAGATCCGCATCGACGACTGGGGGACCAAGATCCCCTCCTGGCTGGCCCGGTGGGAACTCGCCCGGGCCTATAGCCACCTCAAGAGGTACGACGAGGCGATCGCCCAGTACGAGCGGCTACTGAAGGAAAAACCGCAACTGGAGGAGGCGAGGACGGAGCTGGCCACGGTCCTCTTCTGGCGGGGCAGGAACGCCGAGGCCCTCGCGGCCCTGGAAGAGATCCCCCCCGCGAGGCTCCCCGACCGGGGCAAGGTCCTCCTCGGCGACCTCTACGGGGCGGTCAAACGGTACGACCGGGCCGAGGCCCTCTACCGGGACTACCTGAAGGCCCATCCCGCCGACCAAAAGGTCCGTCTGCGCCTGGCGGAGCTCCTGAGCTGGATGAAGAGATACGGCGAGTCCCTGAGGGAATACGAATCCCTCCTGAAGGAAAGGCCCCAGGACACCCAGCTCCGGCGCAAGTACGCCTTGGTCCTCATGTGGGCGTCCCGCTTCGAGGAGGCGGCGCGGGAGCTGAAGAAGACCCTTCCCGACGAGAGGTGAGGGGGTGGGGACGGGAGGTTTCATGGGGGGCAGACTCATCAAGGCCGTCCTTGCCGCCGTCGCGGGACTGACCCTTCTTCATTCCCCCGGCGAGGGGGCCCAGGCCCCCTTGCCGAGGCAGGGCACGGATACCGAGACCATCGTGGAGGAAACCAGGCGCATCTCGGACTTCGAGGCCCGTCTGGCCCTGGCCAGGATCCTCTCCTACGACGAAAAGACCCTCCCCGCATCCCTCGACCTCTGGAGACGCCTCGCCCGGGAGAGACCGGGGGACCGGGTTGTCCTCCTCGAGACGGCCCGTGTCCTCAGGCGCCTGAAGCGCGGCGGCGAGGCCATAAAGATCCTGGAGGACCTGCGGAGAGAGAAGGAAGACGGCGACCTCCTCCTCGAGCTGGCCCGGGCCTACCACCAGGAGGGCCGCCACGAGGAGGCGGTCTCCCTCTACCGCCGCCTCCGGGCGGGGGGGGCGCCCGCGACCGTTTCCCTCGACGTCGAGGAAGGGGACGCCCTGCTGGCCGCCGGGCGCCTCGGGGAGGCCGTGGCCGCCTTCCGCCGGGGCCACGAGAAGGACCCCGCGGATCCCGCCGCCTATAGAAAACTGGCCCTCGCCCTGAGCTGGTCGGGCCGGGACGGCGAGGCCCTCCCCCTCCTTGAGGACCGTTTCGCTAAATCCCCCCTGGACGAGGAAGTGGGCCTGGAGCTGGCGCGGCTCTATGCCAGGCGCGGCGAGGGGCAACGGGCCCGGGGCGTTCTCCAGGGTCTCCTCGCCACGAACAGAGACAACGCCTCCCTCCTGTCCGCCCTGGCCGACGTCGAGGCGGGGATGGGACACGCCGTCCTGTCAAGGCGGATCTACGAACGGCTCCTGGAAAGGAACCCCCGGGACGAGGCCCTCAAGACGCGTTACGCCGGCGCCATGTTCCTCTGGGGTGACTTTTACGGGATCGAGAAGATCGCCGCCGAGATCCTGGCGGCCCGTCCCGGGGACCGCAAGGCCCGCCTGCTCCTCGCCGACGCCCTGGCGGCGTCGCAGCGTTACGAGGAGGCGGAGGGGATCTATCGCCTCCTCCTCCTTGACGATGAACGGGACCGCGACGCCCGCCTGGGTCTGGCGGGGGTGAAGGTGAGGGAGAAGGATTTCCCCGCGGCCCTCGCCTCGGCCGAAGACCTCCTCGCCGCGGCGCCCGACGATCCGCAGGCCCTCGTTCTCAAGGGCGACGCCCTCCTGGGCATGAAAAGGACCGCCGAGGCCCCGGCTTTTTACGAACGGGCCGGGACCGCCGAGGGGTGGCTGAAGGGCGGCCGGTCCCGCCTGGCCCTGGGCGACGCCGCGGGGGCGGCGGTCGCCTTCGCCGCCGCCGAGGCCCTGGCCCCGAAAGACCCCCGGATCGCCTTCTACCGCAAGGGGAGGGAGGGGGTGACAGACGAGGGTTTCGTCACGGCCCTCCTGAGGGAAAAAAGCCAGGACCCGCGTCTTCTCAAGGAACTGGGCGATCTCTACGCCGCCGAGGGGATCTTCCCTACGGCCGAACGGTTCTACCGGCAGGCCCTGGCGGCGGACGGCGACTTCTTCCCCGCCCGGATGGCCCTGGCGGAAACCCTCGGGGCGGCGGGGAAACACGACGAGGCCCTGGCGGTCTATAGAGACCTGGACGCCCAGCTGCCGCAAACGGTGAAGATCATGCTCGGCAAGGCCCGGGTCCTGAGCTGGGCCCGGCGCTACGACGAGTCCCTCGACGTCTATGGGAAGATCAGACGCCTCAACCCCCGCGACCCCGTCCCCCTGAGGGAGATGGCCCGGGTGGCCGGGTGGGCAAAACGGTACGACGGGGCGCAAAGTTACTATCGCCTCCTCCAGGACCCGCCCGTGGACCGCCTGCTCCTCTCGACCCTGGAGTCCCTGCGCGCCTCCGACGGCAGACCCCTCACGCAGGCCCTCCGGGCCGAAGGGCCGAGAGGGGAGGAAGGGGCCCCGCCTTATCTCCTCTACGAGGCCGTCTCCCGAGACCTCGCCGGGAAGGGCGGGCTGATAGGACCCTCCGACCGGCGGGCCGCGGAGGCGATCCTCACGGAACGGCTGCCCGCCTATCGCCTCCAGAAAGGGGCCTACCTCGAGGGGGAGATGAAGTCCCTCGCCCGGGAAAAGAGGTTTCAGGGGGCCCTCGAGGCGGCCCGGGAGCTCGTGGCGGCCATGCCGGGGAACGAGGAGGCCTGGTTCGACACCGCCCAGCTCCAATGCGCCCTCGGGCTCTGCGACGAAGAGGGGGATACGTACCGCCACCTCCTCCACCTGGACCCCCTCCACGGTCTCGTCCGGGAGGCCCTCCAACGCCAGGAGGAACGCAGCCGGCCCCTCCTCGCCGCCCGGCAGTCCTACTGGCACGAAGACGGCTACGGCGACCTGGCGCGGATCACGAGACACCGGACGGACCTGGACCTCGTCATCCCCTTCCGTTGCCGCTACCACCTCTCCCTGTCCGGTCACCACTGGATAGAAAAACCGGATTTCACGGGTTCCTCATACGGGGCCGACGGTTTCACCGTCGCCCTGGGGGGCGTCGTCAACGCCGCCCTCCGGGGGGAGGCCCGCTGGACCCACAAGGTCTACCGGGACGCCCCCCTGGCGGCCCGGGACACGGGCTTCGTGGGGCTCTCCCTCCGTCTCCGGGACTACGTCCGCCTGGGCCTCTCCTACGAGAGGACCGACGAGCTCTACAATTACTTCGGGATCCGCCAGGGAACCCAGGCCGATGTCTACAGCCTCACGGCCGAGTCGGACCTCACGCGCCGCCTGGAGGTGGCGGGGGCCGTGCGTCATCGCCGGTACCGCGACGACAACCAGCAAAACCATCTCCTCGTGAGGGGGGGCTATGCCTTCACGGATCACCCCCGGATCCTCAAGGTCATCGTCACGGGGGAATACCGGGACACCCAGCGGGAGAACCGCTTCCTCTACGACGGGACGGGGCGCCTGGAGGACATCGTCCACCCCTATTGGACCCCCCGGCACTATTACACCGCCGGCCTGACCGTCGAGTGGTACCACGACCTCTCGCGCCTCTTCATCTGCGGGGGTAAACGCCACATCTACGACATCCGCCTCTCCGCCGCGGCGGACACGAACGGTAACCCCGCGCTGAGGGCCGAGGTGGATTGGGAGTGGGATTTCTACCGTTCCTGGACCCTCGCCGTCGGCGCCATGATCCACCGTTCCCGGGATTGGAAGGGCGAGGCCCTCACGGGCACGATCAAGAGGAGATTCTGACGGTGACGGGCGGGCCGGGAGAGGGCAAGGTGAAACTGCTGGCGGGTCTGCTTTTGCCTTTCGTGGCCATCATCCTGGCCGTCTGTTACCTCATCGTCCGGACCCTGGTCATCGTCTTCTCCCCCTACCTCTGGTACGAGATCGTGGTGGCCTGGCTCCTCCTCTTCGCCGAGACCTTCATCCTCATCCACGGGATCGGTTACTTCCTCGAGATCATCCACGTCCTGCGCCACCGCCGTTCCCTGGCGGGCCCGGTGCCGCCGCCTCCCCCCCTTGCCCAATATCCCCCCGTGGCCATCATCGTCTCCTCCTTCAAGGAGCCCCTTGAGGTCCTCGAGAACACCCTCATCAGCTTCTACAATCTCACTTACCCGAACAAGCGCATCTATTTCCTCGACGACACGCGCTACGACCTCCCCGGCGACGACCCACAGAAGATGGCCGCCTACCGGGAGGAGATCAACGCCCTCTGCCGGAGGCTCCGCATCGACCTCTTCCGGAGGCGCTGGCGGGGGGCCAAGGCGGGGATGGTGAACGACTTCCTCGACTTCGTGGAGGGGCGGCCCAAGGAGGGGTTCGAGTTCACGAACTTCAGCGGCCGGGAGCGGGGGGAGAAGGAAAAATACATCATCGTCTTCGACGCCGACATGAATCCCCTGCCCAATTTCGTCGAGCCCCTCGTGGCGAAGATGGAGGCCGATCCCCGCCTGGCCTTCATCCAGACGCCCCAATACTACACGAATTTCGAGAAGAACCGCATCGCCCGGGCCGCCGGTCTCCAGCAGGCCGTCTTCTACGAGTACATCTGCGAGGGCAAGAGCCTCACGGACGCCATGTTCTGTTGTGGGACCAACGTCATCTTCCGCCGGGAGGCCCTCATGGACGTGGGGGGTTTCGACGAATCGTCCGTGACGGAGGATTTCGCCACCTCCCTGAAGTTCCACCTGCGGGGATGGCGGTCGGCCTACCACTCCCAGGTCCTGGCCTTCGGCATGGGGCCGGAGGACCTGGGAGGTTACTTCAAGCAGCAGTTCCGCTGGGCCCTGGGCACGGTGGGCCTCCTGCGCCAGGTGGCAGCCATCTTCCTCCGCCGGCCCGGCACGATGGCCGCCGTCAAGTGGTGGGAGTATTTTCTCTCCAGCACCCATTACTTCATCGGCCTGGTCTTCTTCATCCTCGCCCTGTGCCCCATCCTGTATCTGTTCTTCAGCATCCCCGCCTACTTCGCCAGGCCGGAGATCTACCTCATCTTCTTCCTCCCCTACATCGTCATGACGGCCTCGACCTTCTACTGGACCCTGAGGGAACGCCGTTACCGCCCCGGCGACCTCGTCACGGGGCAGCTCCTGTTGGCCGTCACCTTTCCCATTTACATGAAGGCGTCGATCCTGGGGATCCTGGGTTTCCGGGGGACCTTCGTCGTGACCCCCAAGGGCGGGAGCACGGCCCTCCCCCTGAAGGATATCTGGCCCCAGCTCACCCTGGCCGCCGTAAGTTTCGCCGCCGTCGTCTGGGGCATAAACCGCCTCCTCTACGAGGGGGAGCCCTGGGCGGCCATCGCCGTCAACATGTTCTGGGCCTTTTACCATTTCGTGATCCTCGCCTCCGTCCTCTACTTCAACGAGGCCCAGGAGGAAGGATAAGTGACGCGGCTCCTTCACCCGTCCCTGACGATCGTGTGTCTGGCCGTCCTGGCGGTCTCCTGCATGCCCCCCGCCCCGTCCCCCCGGGGGGAGACACCCCTCCTCTGGGGCTACACCCTCCACGGCTACCCCATCGGGGAGGAGGAACTGGCGGCGGTGGAAAGGGAAGGGGGCGTGCCGGCCCGGATCGTCGTCTTCTTTCTCCAATGGCCCCCGCCGGGGTCCACGGGGGGCGAGGCCTTTCCCCGCGCGACCCTGGAGACCCTTTACAACCGGGGCGTCGAGGCCTGCCTGACCTGGGAACCCATGTACCTCCAGGGCGGCGAGGAGCGGGCGATACCCTGGGGGAAGATCCTCGGGGGCGAATACGACGCCTACCTGAGATCCTTCGCCCGGGGGGCGAAGGAGTTCGGCCGGCCCTTTATGATCCGTCTCGCCCACGAGATGAACATCTCCCGCTATCACTGGGGGACGGCGGGGGGGGAATACGGGCCCGCGAGCCCCGAGATCTACAAGAAGATCTGGCGCCACGTCGTCGGCGTCTTCCGCCGCGAGGGGGCCCTCAACGTCCGTTTCGCCTTCTGTCCCAACGCCGAGTCCCTCCCGAACCCCCACCGGGACCCGGGGGCGGGATGGAACACCATCGCCGCCTATTACCCCGGCGACGAGTGGGTGGATGTCCTGGGGATGGACGGCTACAACTGGGGGACGACGAGGACGAAAGAGAAGGACGGTTGGGACAGCTCCTGGCGGTCCTTCCCGGACATCTTCCAGGAGGCCCACGGGGCCTTGCGGGCCCTGAACGCCGACAAGCCCCTGTTCGTCTTCGAGACGGCCAGCGTCACCCGGGGGGGCGACAGGGTGCGATGGCTCGCCGAGGCCCTCGAAACGGCCAAGAGATGGCGCCTCGCCGGGATCTGCTGGTTCCAGGCGGACAAGGACAACGACTGGCGCCTCGGCGCCGACGGCGACAGGGCCCACGTCCCCGTCATCGGCCGTTTTCTGTCCCCCGCCCCTCCCCGGCGGGTCGAGGCCCCTCGATGATCGGCAAGGGGGAAAGGGGAAAAAAGTCCTTGATTTTGCCCGGCGGTGGTACTAACAATATACCACACCGTGCGGGGGTGCCGTCGAGGCTGAGAATATACCCTTTGAACCTGACCCGGGTAATGCCGGCGTAGGGACGCGCTTCACAGGGAAAAGGAAGTTTTCGGGCGTGCCTCACAGGGGGTGCGCCTTTTCTTTACCCCCACCGACGGCCCCCCCCGGTGACCCCCCGCCCGACGGGGAGGGAGAAAGCCGCGGGAGGTAAAGGCCATGACACAGATCGAGCTGGCCCGCCGGGGGATCGTCTCGGATGAGATGGGCCTCTGCGCCGCGGCGGAGGGCGTCTCGCCGGAATTTATCCGCGAAGGCGTCGCCGCGGGGCGGATCGTAATACTGCGCAACAGGCATCACCGAGGTATCGCGCCCCTCGCCGTGGGCAAGGGGCTGAGGACGAAGGTCAACGCCAACATCGGCACCTCCCGGGACCGGGTGGACCTCGAGTTGGAGCTCGAGAAGATCCGTACGGCCCAGGAGGCGGGGGCGGACACCGTCATGGACCTCTCCACGGGCGGCGACATCCGGGCCATACGGCGGGCCGTCATCGAGGAATCCCGCCTGGCCGTCGGGACGGTCCCGATCTACCAGGCCGCCGTGGAGATGACGGCCCGCCGGGAGGCCATCGCCGCCATGACGGCCGACGACCTGTTCCGCGTCATCGAGGAAAACGGGGAGGACGGCGTGGATTTCATCACCGTCCACTGCGGCGTGACCCGCGAGAGCGTGGCGCGTGTCGAGAGGCAGGGCCGCGTCCTGGGGATCGTCAGCCGGGGAGGCTCCATCCTGGCGGCCTGGATGGCCTGCAACGACCGGGAGAATCCCCTTTATGAAGAGTACGACCGCCTCCTTTCGATCGCCCGGCGCTACGACATGGTCCTCAGCCTCGGCGACGGTCTCCGCCCCGGATGCCTCGCCGACGCCACCGACCGGGGACAGGTCCAGGAACTGATACTCCTGGGGGAACTGGCCAAGCGGGCAAGGGAGGCGGGGGTCCAGGCCATGATCGAGGGGCCGGGTCACGTCCCCCTGGGCCAGATCGAGGCCAACATCCTCCTCCAGAAGGCCCTGTGCGAAGACGCCCCCTTCTACGTCCTGGGGCCCCTGCCGACGGATATCGCCCCCGGCTACGACCACATCACCTCCGCCATCGGCGGGGCCCTGGCCGGGGCGGCCGGGGCCGATTTCCTCTGTTACGTCACCCCCTCGGAGCACCTCCGCCTCCCTTCCTTGCAGGACGTCCGCGACGGGGTCATGGCCGCCCGGATCGCCGCCCACATCGCCGATCTCGCCAAGGGCATCCCGGGCGCCCGGCAGCAGGACCTGAAGATGGCTCGCTGCCGCAAGGACTTCGACTGGGAAGGTCAGATCGCCGCCTCCCTGGACCCGCAACGGACCAGGGAAGGCCTGGAGAGGAGCGTCTCGGCCCTGGAAGAGGGCTGCACCATGTGCGGGGAGTATTGCGCCATCCGCCTCGGGAAGCGCCGCGGCGTCCTATAGGGACAAGGCGTAGAGCATGACCACGGCGTTGTAATTGTCGAAGAGGTACCGCTCCTGCCTCTTCAGGGCCGCGATGTAGTCCATCACCTCGGGGTTGGCGAAGGTCAGGCGGAAGAGTTCCGGGTAGATCTCCGACTCCATGAGGGAACGGAGCTCCTCCAGGTCCAGGAGGGAGGGGATGTCCTCCCACCGACAACACCGCTTCGTCACAAGGTCGCGTATCTCCTCGAGACGCCGGATGTTGGCCTCCATACGCCCCTTGATGTCCTCGAGAAAATGCTCCCTCAGGGAGGGGAACTCCTCCCGCGGGTAGTCGCCGATGCGGGAGAAATAGGGGACGAGGTGGTTGAGGTGGATGAGCATCCCCCTCTTGATGAGGACCGTGTCGGCGAGGATCCTCTGCACCGGCTCCTCCGCCCCCTCCGCGCGGTCCAGATCGATCTCGAGGCCCGAGGAGGAAATACGGACCGTCAAGGGGGGACGGCGACCCGGCTCCTCCCCCGTCACCGGCACGGTCTCGTAATACCAGGACCGGATCTCGTCCGACCACCGCGCCGCCGTCACGACCCCCTTGGTGAACCGGCGATCGCCCCCTTGGAAACAGACGTGAAAGGACACCCGATCGCCCCTCCTCAAGACCTCCCTGCTCATCACCCAGGGGGGGATGGCGATGCAGACCCTCTGTGTCTCCACCTCCTGGAGGAGGTACTGAAAGAGGGCCTCGTCTCCCTCCCGGGAGCCCAGCAGGGGCAGGTTGACCGTCTCGATCGTCCCCATCCCTCAGCACCCAGGCGGAGGGGGTTTGATCCCCTCGTGGAGATAGGTCAGCCCCAGGGTGAGGGGATGACTCCGGACCGCGGTCAGGCCCGCCTCTGACATGAGCAGGCCAAACTCCCGGGGGGAGAAGAAGGAGGCGATGGAGTCGCAGAGGTACCGGTAGGCCCCGGGGTTGTCGGCCAGGCCGCGGACGATGACGGGCAGGGCCGTCTTGGTGTAGAGGAGATAGAGGCCCCGCGAGAGGGGTTCTTCGGGGAGATGCATCTCCAGGACCATCACCTGACCCCCCGGGACGACGACACGGGTCATCTCCCTCAGGGCCGTCAGGACCTCGGGGATGTTGCGGATCCCGAAGGCGGCGGCGGCCACGTCGAAGGTCCCCTCCCCGAAGGGCAGGGCGACGGCGTCGCCGGGCACCAGGGTCACCCGGGCGGACAGGCCCCTCTTGACCACCTTTCGGCGCCCCAGGGCCATCATCTCCCGGGCGATGTCCACACCCACGACGCGGATGCGGGGGTGCCTCTTCGCCGCCATCACCGCCAGGTCGGCGGTCCCCGTCGCCAGGTCCAAAAGACGCCCCGTCCGGAAAAATCTCATCCTCTCCACGGCGAAACGCCGCCAGTTCACGTCCCGCCTGGCGCTGAGGAGGCGGTTGAGGAGATCGTAGCGCCCCGGGATGGCGGCGAAGATCTCCCTCACCAGTTCCCGACGCAGGCGCGGGTGTAAATGTTCGCAGGTCCCCTGGTCGTACCGCACGGCCTCAGGCCCCCGGGGCGTCAAGGAGGGACAAGGCGGCGGCGGCGATCGCCTCGGGGGTGAATCCGAAGCGCTCGAGGAGGACGGGGTAAGGGGCGCTGGCGCCGAAACGGTCCACGGCGACGATCCGCCCCGCGGGTCCGACGTAGCGCTCCCAGCCGAGGGAAACCCCCGCCTCCACGGCCAGGCGGGCCTTCACGGCCGGGGGGAGGACCTCGTCGCGGTAGTCTTGCGGCTGTTCCTCGAAGATCTCCCAGGAGGGGAGGGAGACGACCCTCACCGCCCGGCCCCCGTCGGCCAGGAGCCGCCCCGCCTCCAGGGTGGGGTGGACCTCCGACCCCGTGGCGATGAGGATGATCTCGGGGAGGCCCTCTTTCGCCTCCCACAACACGTACCCCCCCCGGTGCAGACCCGCGGCGGGGGCCAGCCGGCCGCGGTCCAGGACCGGGACGTCCTGGCGGGTGAACACCAGGACCGTCGGTCCCCGGCGATGGCCGACGGCGGCCCGCCAGGCCTCCACCGTCTCGGCGGCGTCGCAGGGGCGGATGACATACAGGTTCGGGACGGCCCGGAGGTTCATGAGCTGCTCGACGGGCTGGTGGGTGGGGCCGTCCTCCCCCACGGCGAGGCTGTCGTGGGTGAAGATGTAGATGACGGGCAGACCCATGAGGGCGGCGAGTCGCATGGGGGGGCGCATATAATCACTGAAGGTGAAGAACGTGGCCGTGTAGGGACGGATCCCGCCGTGGACGGCGAGTCCCCCCGCGACGGCCCCCATGGCATGCTCCCGGACGCCGAAGTGGATGTTGCGGCCGCCGTAACCCCAGCCCCCGCCGACCTCCCCGGACAGGGGTCCATGATCCCGGCGGGGTCTCTGGAAATCCCCTCTCCCCTTGAGCCAGGTGAGACACGAGGGGTTGAGGTCCGCCGAGCCGCCCATCAACTCGGGCATGTTGGCCCCCAGGACCTGCATGACCGCCTCCGAGGCCCGGCGGGTGGCCAACTTGCCCGCGGCGGAACCGTAATCGGGCAGACCCCGGTCCCAGTCGGGGGGGAGCTCGCCCGCCATGACCCGCCGAAACTCCTCCGCCTCCCGGGGATGGCGGGCGGCATAGGCCCGGAAGGCCTCCTCCCAGCGCCCCTGTTCCTCTCTGCCCTTGGCGGCGGCGCGACGGAAGTGCTCCCGCACCTCCGGAGGGACGAGGAACGTCTCGTCGGGCGGCCAGCCGAGGCGTTCCTTGGCGGCCCGCAACTCCTCCTGGCCGAGGGGGGCGCCGTGGCAGGCGAAGGTCCCCCCCTTCGTCGGGGCGCCGTAGCCGATACAGGTGGAAACGATAATGAGGGAGGGGCGGTCTAAGCACGCCTTCGCCGCCGTGACGGCGGCGTCGACGGCGTCGAGGTCGTTGCCGTCCGCCACGGTCTGGACGTGCCAGTTCAGGGCCTCGAAGTGTCTGCCTGTGTCCTCGGTGAAGGTAAGGGCCGTGGAACCGGCGAGGGAGACGCCGTTGGCGTCGTAGAGGACGACGAGCTTTCCCAGGCCGAGGTGACCCGCCAGGGAGCAGGCCTCGAGGGTGACCCCCTCCATCATGTCCCCGTCGCTGGCCATGACGTAGGTGTAGTGGTCCACCACCTGATAGTCGGGGGTGTTGTAGCGGGCGGCGAGGTGGGCCTCGGCGACGGCCACGCCCACGGCGTGGGCGATCCCCTGGCCGAGGGGGCCCGTGGTCATCTCCGTGCCGGGCGGCCGACCCCGCTCGGGGTGGCCGGGTGTCCGGCTCCCCCACTGGCGGAAGGACTTGAGGTCCTCGAGGGAAAGGTCATAGCCCGTCAGGTGGAGGAGACCGTAGAGGAGCATGGAGGCGTGTCCCGCCGAGAGGATGAAACGGTCCCGGTCCGGCCAGGACGGGTCGGCGGGATTGTGCTTCAGATGCCGCGTCCAGAGGACGAAGGCCATGGGGGCGGCCCCCAGGGGCATCCCCGGGTGGCCCGAGCGGGCCTTCTCGATGGCGTCGGCGGCGAGAAAACGCAGGGTGTTTATGCACTTTTCCTCAATGCTGACCGTGACTTCCCTCATGACTCGACCTCGGCGGGGCTGTTTTTTTCCGCAAGGCTAAGAGTTTTACAACTGTGTGTGCCTCTTTGCAAACACAAAATCACCCGCTCCCTAAGGCCCCGTGACCTCGGTGACCCAGGCCAGATAGGAGGCGCTGACGGCCGTCACCCTCCAGGCCAGGATCTCGGGGACCTCGTAGGAATGGAGGGCCTTGACGGCCGCCTCCACCCTTTCGTAGAGACCCGCCCGGGTCTTGATGAGGCACAGCCACTCCGGCGCCTCCTCCACCTCCCCCTTCCAGCGGTAGACACTGGTGATGGGCCCCACGACCTGGACGCAGGCCGCGAGACGTTCCTCCACGAGGCGGCGGGCGATGGCGCGGGCCGCCTCCCCGCTTTCCGCGGTGGTCATGATCTGGATCAGGTCGGTCATCTCCTTCCCCCCTTCCACAGTTCATACAACAGAATCGCCGCCGCCTGGGGGAGGCTCAGGGAATCGGCCCCGCCCTCCCCGGGGACGGTCCATAATTCATCGGCGTGACCCAGGAGCTCATCGGACAGGCCCCAGGTTTCGTTACCCAAAAGGAGGGCCGCCGGTTCCCCGACGGCGTGAGGGGCCCGCCCCCCCCGGGGTACGGCGGCGATGAGGCGCCTCTCCCCCCGCCACCGGGGGAGGGTTGCTTGAAAGTCCACGCCTTCCTCGATGAGGAGGTGAAAGACGGATCCCATGGAGGTCCGGATCACCTTCGGGGAGGCGGCATCGACGGAACCCTTGCCCAGGACCAGGCGGGTCACACCGAACCAGTGCATGGTCCTGATCAGGGCGCCCAGGTTGCTGGGGTTGCCGATCCCGGGGGCCAGGACCACCCATCGGTCATCCCGGGTCGTCCGCCGTCCCTCCTCTCCCCGGGGACGCCCGGCCACGGCCATGATCCCCTCGGGGGTCGGGTCCTGGGTCAGGCGACGCCACTCCCCTTCCGTCAGGCGGAAAAGGGGGGCCCTCGCCCCCGTTCCTGGGAGACCCTCCAAGAGATCTTCCCGTCCCTTCAGGACGAGGATCGCCTCGACGTGCCAGGGGCTCACCAACAGTTCCCGGACCACCTTCAGGCCCTCCGCCAGGGTCAAGCCCTCCCGCCGCCTCATCCCCTTGCGGGTCAGGGAGGTCCAGCGCCGGAGCTGTCCCTGGGAGGGGACCGAAAGGACCGGCCCCGCCTCCCCTTTTTCCCTCCTCATATCTTTTTCGCTGCCCCCGCCCGGAGGCGGTAGAGGGCCACCCCCGCGGCGACCATGAACAGGCAGAGGATCTGGCCCATCGTCAGCCCCCCGGGGAAGAAACCCAGGTGGGCGTCGGGCTCCCGGAAGAACTCGATGAGGAAGCGGACGAGGCCGTAGCCGATGACGTAGAGGGCAAGGAGGTAGCCGTCGAAGGGCCTCCGGCGGCGCACCAGCCACAGGAGGAAGAAAAGCAACAGGCCCTCACCCGCGGCCTCGTAGAGCTGGGAGGGATGACGGAGACGTCCCGCGGGGTCGAGGGGGAAATACATGCCCCAGGGTACCTGGGTGGGACGCCCGTAGAGTTCCCCGTTGAAGAAGTTGCCCAAGCGGCCGAAGGTGTAACCGAGGGGCACGGCGGGGGCGAAGAGGTCGGCGAGCCTCCAGAAGTCGAACCCCCTTCGGCGACAGAAGAAGATCCCCGCCAGGAGGACGCCGATGGCCCCCCCGTGGTAGGACATGCCGCTGATGCCCACGAAACGGATACCTTCGGAAAACTCGAAGGGAAGAAAGATCTCGAGGGGATGGCTCAGGTAATAGGCGGGGTTGTAGAAGACGACGTAACCCAGGCGGCCGCCGATGAGGAGGCCGAGGATGAGGAAGACCATGACGTCCTGGACGAACTCCATTGTCAGGCCCCGGTAGGCGTCTTCCGTCTTGATCCGGTAGGCGACCAGGAGATAGGTCAGGGCGAAGGCCAGGAGGTACATGAGGCTGTAGTAGCGGAGCTGGAAGGCCCCCACCTGGAAGAGATAGGGGCTGACATGCTCCGGGAGGTGCCGCCAGGCCTCCATCATCCGTAAGTCTCCCCCTTGACGGCCTCCACGTAGAGCTGGGCCGAGTAGGCCGCCTGCGCCCCGTCGCCGCAGGCCGTGATCACCTGGCGCAGGGGGGTGTCGGTGCAGTCGCCGCAGGCGAAAACACCCGCGGCGCTGGTCCTCATGGCCCGGTCCACGATGACGGCCCCCTCGGGGGTCGTCGCCACGACCCCCCGACAGAAGGCCGTGTTGGGCTCCAGGCCCACGAAGACAAAGACGCCGTCCGTCTTCATCTCCCTTGTCTCGTTCGTCTTGACGTTGCGGATGAGGACCCCCTCCACGCCTTCTCGACCCCGGATCTCGTCGATGACGGAATCCCAGGCGAAGGCGATCCGGGGGTTCTGGAGGGCCCGCCTCCTTAAGACCTCCGAGGCCCGCAGGCGGTCCCGGCGATGGACGATGGTCACCCGGGAGGCGAAGTTCGTGAGGAACAGGGCCTCCTGAACGGCGGCGTTACCGCCCCCCACGACGACCACCTCCCGGTGGCGGTAGAAGGGGGCGTCACAGGTGGCGCAGTAGGACACCCCCCTCCCCGTGAGGGCCTCCTCGCCGGGGACGCCGAGTTTGCGCCACGAGGCCCCCGTGGCGATGATCACCGCCGGGGCTTCCCATACCGCCCCGCCGCCCTCGACGGACCACGCTGGCGATGGCCCCCCAAAGAGGCCCTTGACGTCGGAGCGGGTGATTTCAAGGCCGAAGGACGAGGCCTGGCGTCGAAACCTCTCCACGAGCTCGAAGCCGTTGATCCCCTCGGGGATGCCGGGGTAGTTTTCGATCACGTCCGTGACGGTGATCTGGCTGACCGTCGCGGCCCCCTCGACGAGGAGGGCGGCGAGACCGGCGCGGGCGGCGTAGAGACCGGCGGTGAAACCCGCCGGGCCGCCGCCGATGATGATGACGTCGTAGGGGCCCTGCTTGCCGGGCATGGACATCGGCGTAACCTCCCAAAAGATCGGCCTCAACATACGACAGGGCCGCGGGGGCGTCAAGGGAAAGGGCCGCGGGTCATGAGCCGGGTCTTGTTTTATGACTGGAAAGTGATATGATCCGGACCCCTGGCGATGACATGGAAACGAAGGAACTTTTCATCGACCTGGCGGATCGGTCCGAGGCGATCTTGACCGTCCCCGCAGCGAGACCTCTTTGGGCGGGCGTCGTCCTGGCCCACGGTCTCGCCAACGACATGCATCACCCCCTTTTGGCGGCCTGCGCGGGGGTCCTGGGCGCCAGGGGCTATTCGACCCTGCGTTTCAACTTCCCCTACCGCAGGCGGGGTGAGGACCTCCCCGACCCGCCGGAAGTTCTGATCGGGAGTCTCCGCCAGGCCCTGGAGGCCCTCGGACGCCACGCCCCCCGCCCCCTCAAGAAGCTGGTCGTCGGGGGCAAGTCCCTGGGGGGACGGATGGCCATCACGGCCGTCTCCCAGGGGGCCATCGAGGCGTCGGCCCTGGTCCTGTTGGGTTATCCCCTCCACCCCCCGGGACGGGAGGAGGAATTGCGGGACGGGCCCTTGAGGGCCGTCGAGATCCCCATGCTGATCTTTGCCGGCACCCGCGACCCCTTCTGCAACCTCGCGGTCCTGGAAAGGGTCCTTGGGGAGACCAAGGCCCCCTGGACCCTCGAGACGGTGCCGGGGGGAGATCACTCCTTCGTGCCGCCCTTGGGCGACGACCGGACTGAGGGGGAGATCTACAGGTGGATCGGGGAACGGACGGCCCGGTGGCTGGAAGACCTCTTCGGGAAGGAAAAAACTGATTAAGGATGGTGGCTATGGGAGAAGAAACGAACAACGGGCAGAAAGATCTCGACGTCCGGGAAGAGAGGATCATCGAACCGGAGAACCCCCTCCCCCCCGTGGGGCTGGAGGAACTCCCCGAGGGGTTGCGGGCGGCCTGTGCCCGCGCCGGCTGGACCCGCCTCCTCCCCGTCCAGTCCCGGACCATCCCGTACCTGATCAAGGGTCGCAACATGATGGTCCAGTCCCAGACGGGGAGCGGTAAGACGGGGGCCTTTCTCCTCCCCATCCTGGACCGCATCGACCCGGCCCGCAAGGCGTGCCAGGCCCTCGTCCTGACGCCGACAAGGGAACTGGCCCTCCAGGTGGCCCGGGAGGCGGAGGTCCTCTACGGCGACCTCCCCATCCGCGTCGCCGCCGTCTACGGGGGTGTCAAGTACGGGCCTCAATTGGCGGCTCTGAGGGAGGGGGCCCACCTCGTCGTGGGGACGCCGGGGAGGATCCTCGATCACCTCCTGAAAGAGACCTTCAACCTCGACGGTCTCTCCATCCTCGTCTTCGACGAGGCCGACCGGATGCTCTCCATGGGCTTCTACCCCGACATGCGCCGGATCAGGCAGTTCCTGCCCCGGCGCCCCATCAACGCCGCCATGTTCTCCGCCACCTTCCCCGGCTTCGTCCTGCGCCTCGCCGGGGAGTTCCTCAGGAACCCCGAGTTCTTGAGCCTCAGCGCCGACCGTGTCCACGTGGACACGACGGACCACGTCTATTACGTCGTCCCGGGGATGCAGAGGGAGAGGTCCCTCGTCCGCATCATCGAGGCGGAGAACCCCGTCTCAGCCCTCATCTTCTGCAACACGAAATCTTCGGTCCACTTCGTGGCCGTGGTCCTCAAGCGTTTCGGCTACGACGCCGACGAGTTGAGCTCCGACCTCGCCCAGGCGGCCCGGGAACGGGTCATGGGCCGGATCAAGAGGGGGAGCCTCCGTTTCCTCGTCGCCACGGACGTGGCGGCCCGGGGGATCGACATCCCCGATCTCTCACACGTCATCCAGTACGAACCGCCGGAGGACCCGGAGCTCTACATCCACCGGGCCGGGCGGACGGGGCGCGTGGGCGCCGTGGGGACGGCCATCACCATGGTGGCGGGGATGGAGCAGTTCAAACTGAAACAGATCGCCCGCACCTTCTCCATCACCATGAGAGAGAAGCCCCTCCCCACGGAGGAGGAGGTGGGGGAGATCGTGGCCCAGCGGGTCGTCGCCTCCCTCGAGGCGGACCTCCGGGCCCGGGGGGGCGTCGAGATGGAACGCCTCAAACGCTTCATGCCCCTGGCCAGGAGCCTGGGTGAGGCGGAGGAAGAGTCGCCCCTCATCGCCATGCTCCTGGACGAGTACTACCAGCGGACCCTCCAGGCCGCACCCCTGGCCCCGGTCCAAGAGGCCCCGGAGACGGAGGGCGAAGAGGCGCCGCCCGCCGCGGCGGTCAAGAGGGGCAAGCGGAGGGGCCGTCGCGGCCGCAGGGGGGAGTCAGTACAGGAATAGGACGACGGAGACGTTGTCCCTCCCGCCCCGGGCGAGGGCCGCCTGGACGAGGCGCCGGGCCGTGAAGGCGACGAGGTCGTCCCGTCCCATCCCGGCGTCGCCGGGGGACGCCCAGGCCTCGGCGAGCCCCGCGATGATGGCGCCCATCTCCTCCTCGGAGACCATGTCCGTCAGGCCGTCGGTGCAGAGGAGGAGGATGTCGCCCTCGACGAGGGGGACCACGGAGAGATCGGCCACGGGGGGTTTGCCCGTGCCGACGGCGCGGGTCAGGACGTGCCATTCCTCCTCGGGGACCCGGTCGCGGGGGATATGGTAGCAATCAACCAGTTCCTGACCGACGGTGTGGTCCCGCGTGAGGAGCCTGAGGCCGTCGCGGTACAGGTAGGCCCGGCTGTCCCCCACGTGGCAGAGATACAGCCGAGGGCCCTGGACGAGGGCGACCACCACCGTCGTCCCCATGCCGGCGCAGGCCGGGTCCTTGCCCCCCTCGCGGACGGCCGCATCGGCGGCCTCCACGGCCCGCCGCAAGGTCCCCTCGGGATCGGCCAGGGGTCTGGCCGGGTCTCCCATCTCCGCCGCGAGGACCCGGCGGATGACGTCGACGGTCAGGGCGCTCGCCACCTCCCCGGCGTTGTGCCCCCCCAGGCCGTCGGCGACGACGAAGATCCCCCGTCCCTCGTCGACGAGGAGGCTGTCCTCGTTGTTGCGCCTGATCAATCCCCGGTCGGTATGCCACGCCACGGCCATGGCCTATCCCTCCCGTGACGGTTTTCTCTCTCCTACTCCCACTCGATGGTGGCCGGGGGCTTGGAACTGATGTCGTAAACGACGCGGTTGACCCCCCGGACCTCGTTGATGATGCGGTTCGCGGCCCTCCCCAGGAGATCGTAGGGAAGCCTCGCCCAATCGGCCGTCATGGCGTCCTCGCTCGTCACGGCCCGCAGGGCCACGATGTGCTCGTAGGTCCTCCGGTCGCCCATGATCCCCACGCTCCGGACGGGGAGGAGGACCGCGAAGGACTGCCACAGATCCCGGTAGAGACCCGCCGCCCTGATCTCTTCCAGAAAGACGGCGTCGGCCCGGCGGAGGATCTTGAGCCTCCTCGGCGTCACGGCGCCGACGACGCGCACGGCCAGACCGGGGCCGGGGAAGGGCTGGCGGTGGATCATCTCCTCCGCAAGGCCCAGTTCCCGGCCGAGGAGACGCACCTCGTCCTTGAAGAGGTGCTTGAGGGGTTCGATGAGGTTCAATCTCATCCTCCTGGGCAGACCGCCGACGTTGTGGTGGGACTTGATGACGGCGCTCGGCCCCCCGAAGGCGGAACGGGACTCGATGAGATCGGGGTAGAGGGTCCCCTGGCAGAGAAAGGCCGCGTCACGGATCCGCCGGGCCTCCCCCTCGAAGACCTCGATGAAGGTCCGACCGATGATCTTGCGCTTCCTCTCCGGATCCTCCACCCCCTTCAGGCGGTCGAGGAAGATACGCCCCGCCCGGACGAACCGGATGTCCATGCGCAAGTGGCGGACGAAGACATCCCGGACCTTCCGCGCCTCCCCCTCCCGCAGGAGGCCGTTATCCACGAAGACGCAGGTAAGGCGATCCCCCACGGCCCGGTGGACGAGGACGGCGGCCACGGAGGAATCCACGCCGCCGCTCAGGCCCAGGATCACCCGCCGATCCCCCACCTCCCGGCGGATCTCTTCGACCGCCTCGCCGGCGAAGGCCTTCATGGTCCAGGTGGGGCGGCAGCGGCAGACCCGGAAGAGGAAGTTGGAGAGGATCTTTCCCCCCTCGGGGGTATGGGCCACCTCCGGGTGGAACTGGAGGCCGAAGAGGCGCCTCTCGGGATCCTCCGCCGCCGCGATGGGGGTGTTGGCCGTCGCGGCCGTGACGAGGAAACCCGACGGCACCTCCTCCACGGAGTCGCCGTGGCTCATCCAGCACCTGGTCTTGGCCGCCACCCCCGCGAACAACACCCCGGGGCGGGAGACCCGAAGCTCGGCGAAGCCGTATTCCCTCTTCTCGGAAGGGACGACCCGCCCCCCCAGGGCGTGGGCCATGTACTGGAAACCGTAACAGATCCCCAGGACGGGGATACCGAGGGAGAAGATCTCCCCATCGAGGCCGGGGCTGTTCTTCTCGTAGATACTGGCGGGCCCCCCCGAGAGGATGATCCCCTCGGGCGCCATCTCCCTCACGGCGGCGGCGCTCAGATCGGGCGGTTCGATGCGGCAGTAGACCTTTTGCTCCCGCACCCGCCGGGCTATGAGCTGGTTGTACTGAGAACCGAAGTCGATGACGAGGATCAAGGGAAACCTCCTCTCCGGAGTCCGGCGCCTCCTTACAACATGGGCAGGTAGCGTTCGATCTCGAACTGGCTCACGTGGGTCCGGAAACGGTCCCACTCGATCCGCTTGTTCTCGATGAACTTCTCGAAGATGTGGTCCCCGAGGGTCTCCCGCACCAGCTCGCTCTTCTCGCAGAGGGTGATGGCCTGGTTGAGACTCCCCGGCAGGGAGATGATCCCGGCCTTCTCCCGGGCCTTCTCGTTCATCTCGTAGATATCCTCCTCCACGGGGGGCGGCAGGGGGTAGCCTTCCTTGACGCCCTTCAGACCGGCGGCGAGCATGACGGCGAAGGCGAGATAGGGGTTGCAGGCCGGATCGGGGGAGCGGAACTCGATGCGCGTCGCCTTCTCCTTCCCCGGCTTGTACATGGGCACCCTGATCATGGCGGAACGGTTGCGGCGGGCCCAGGAGACATAGACGGGGGCCTCGTAGCCCGGGACGAGGCGTTTGTAGGAATTGACCCATTGGTTGCAGATCGCCGTGATCTCCGGGGCGTGCCTCAAGAGGCCGGCGATGTAGCTCTTGGCCAGGGCGGAGAGGTGAAACTCGTCCGCCGCGTCGAAGAAGACGTTCCTGTCCCCTTGGAAGAGGGACTGGTGGGTGTGCATACCGCTGCCGTTCTGGCCGAAGATCGGCTTGGGCATGAAGGTGGCGTAAACCCCGTTCTGGCGGGCGACCTCCTTGACGGCCGTGCGGTAGGTCATGACCTTGTCGGCCATGGTCAGGGCCTCGTCGTAGCGCAGATCGATCTCGTGCTGACTCGGGGCGACCTCGTGGTGGGAGTACTCGACCCGGATCCCCATCTCCTGGAGGGCGAAGATGGTCTGCCGGCGCAGATCCGTGGCCCGGTCGATGGGGAGGCCGTCGAAATAGCCCGCCCGGTCCAGGGTCTTGGGGGCCGTTTCGTCGGCGAAGTAGAAATACTCAAGCTCGGGGCCCGTATAGAAGGTATAGCCCTCCTCGGAGAGTCGGGCGAGGATCCTCTTGAGACACCACCGGGGATCCCCCTCGTAAGGGGTGCCGTCGGGGTTGACGATGTCGCAGATCATGCGGGCCACGGGCCGGTCCGCCGGTCTCCAGGGAAGGAACCGGAAGGTCTTCGGGTCGGGCTTGGCGATCATGTCGCTCTCCTCGATGCGGCAGAACCCCTCGATGGACGAACCGTCGAACCCCATGCCCTCCTCGATCCCCTCCTCGAGCTCCGACGGGGTGATGCTGAAGACCTTGAGCATCCCCAAGACATCGGTGAACCAGAACTGGACGAAGCTGACGTTTCTGTCCCTCACCAGCCTCAACACATCTTCCTTCGTGGCGCAGATCTCCATCTCTTCTCCCTTTTCATCAAAATGACCGGCCCCTCGGCCGGTTCCGGAACTCCTTCGGTTCGTCTCCGCTGTAAAGCTTCTTTCTATCCCAAATATGCCGTCCCCTGTCAACAGATATATAGGTCCCTTCCCTTTGCATCGTCCCGGAATGATGATATAAAAAGAAATTCGTCGCAAGGGAGGGGAGGCCATGGACGAGACCGAAAGGTTGCGCCGCCTCGTGGCGGACCTCAAGGGGGAGATCGAGCTCTTAAGGGGCCGCGAGGCGCACTACCGCTCCATCTTCGAGAACATCCAGGACATCTACTACGAGTGCGCCATCGACGGGACGATCCTCGAAATCAGTCCCTCCGTGGAGAAGATCAGCGGTTACCGGCCCGAAGACCTCCTGGGGCGGTCGGTGGAGGAACTGTACCTCGTCAAGGGGGCGCGGGCGGAATTTCTCCGGCGGATCCGGGAGACGGGCAAGGTGGAGGATTACGAGCTCGTCCTCAGGGCCAAGGACGGCCGGCCCCTCTTCTTGTCCGTCAACGTCCGTCTCGTGGCCGACGAAGCGGGCGTCCCCCGGAAGATCGTCGGCTCCATGCGGGACATCACGCGGCGCAAGGAGGCGGAGGAGGCGCTCCTGAAGGCCCGTCGGGACCTGGAGAGAGCCGTGGCGGAAAGAACGGCGGAACTGAGGGAGATCAACCGTCTCCTCGCCGAGGAGAGCGGCCGCCACCGGGAGGCGGAGGAGAAATACCGGGCCATCCTCGAGGGGATGCAGGAGGGCTACTACGAGGTGGACCTGGCGGGGAACTTCACCTTTTTCAATCCCGCCCTGACCCGGATCCTCGGCTACGCCCCCGAGGAGCTCCTGGGGATGAACAACCGGCGGTATTCCGATCCCGAGACGGCCAAGAAGGTCTTTCGCGCCTACAACGAGGTGTACCGCTCGGGCGTACCCATGAGGAACCTGGAGTGGGAACTCATCCGCAAGGACGGCCGGAGGGTCTGGGTGGAGACCTCCGTCTCCCTCATCCGCGACGCCGCGACGGGGGAGCCCGTGGGTTTCAGGGGCCTCATGCTCGACATCACCCAGCGCAAGGAGGCCCAGATCGCCCTCCTCGAGTCCCAGCGGAGGCTCATGGACATCATCGCCTTCCTCCCCGACGCCACGATGGTCGTCGATGAAGAGGGCCGGGTGATCGCGTGGAACAGGGCCATGGAGGCCCTGACGGGGGTGCCGGCGGCGGAGATCCTGGGCAGGGGGGATTACGCCTACGCCCTGCCGTTCTACAAAAAAAGGCGACCCCTCCTCGTCGACCTGGCCCTGCGGGCCGACCCGAAGCTCGACGCCCTCTACCCCAACGTCGTGAGGGAAGGGCATGTCGTCTCCGGGGAGGCGAGGCTCAGGCACTTCCGGGGCGGGGACCGGATCATCTGGGGCATGGCCTCCGCCCTCCTCGATCAGGAGGGAAGGATCAGGGGGGCCATCGAGACGATCCGGGACATCACGGACCGCAAGGCCATGGAGGAGGAGATCCGCAACCTCGCCATCACCGATCCCCTGACGGGTCTCTTGAACCGCCGGGGCTTCTTCACCCTCGTGGAGCACCAGATGAGGCTCGCGAGACGATCGGGGAAGGGCCTCCTCCTCGTCTACATGGACTTGGACGGCCTCAAGGGGATCAACGACACCCTCGGCCACGAGGAGGGGGACAGGGCGATCAGGGAAACGGCCCAGGTCCTGAGGGAGGTCTTCCGCGCCTCCGACATCGCGGCCCGTCTGGGGGGCGACGAGTTCGCCGTCCTCGTCGTGGACACGGCCCGGGAGTCCGAGACCGCCGTCGCCCGGCGCCTCGACGACTGCCTGATCGCCCGCAACGGCCACCCCGAAAGGAGGTACGCCCTCTCCATAAGCGCCGGTATGGTACCCTTCGACGCCAAGGCCCACCCAACCCTCGACGACTGGTTGAGGGCCGCCGACGAGCGCATGTACCGCCAAAAGGAGAAGAAGAGGAAAAAAACGGGATCCCCCCGGGGGGTCTGACCCCGGGGGGATAGACGGGTCCGGTTCTTGCCGAAGGGCCCTACACCACGCCGTAGGCCAGCATGGCCCGGGCGACCTTCACGAAACCGGCGATGTTGGCCCCCGTGACATAATCGCCCTTCCGGCCGTAGGCCTCCGCCGTTTCCACGCAGGCCTTGTGGATGCTCTTCATGATGATCTGGAGGCGGTTGTCCACCTCTTCCCGGGTCCAGGAGAGCTTGAGGCTGTTCTGGCTCATCTCGAGGCCCGAGGTGGCCACGCCGCCCGCGTTGGCCGCCTTGCCGGGACCGTAGAGGATGTTGTTCTCCTGGAAGATCCTGACCGCCTCGGGGGTGGAGGGCATGTTGGCCCCCTCGGCCACGCAGATGCACCCGTTCTTCACGAGGGCCGCGGCGTGGGAGCCGTCGATCTCGTTCTGGGTGGCGCAGGGGAGGGCGATGTCCACCTTGATCCCCTGGTCCCGGATGACGTCCCAGACGCTCGCCCCCTCCACGCACATGGTCTTGTACTTGTCGGCGTACTCCTTGATCCTCCCCCGGCGGACGTTCTTCAGCTCCATGACGAAGGCGCACTTCTCCTCGTCGATCCCCGCCTCGTCGAAGACGCAGGCCGTGGAGTCGCAGAGGCTGATGACCTTGCCGCCGAGCTGGTTGACCTTCTCCACGGCGTACTGGGCGACGTTCCCGGCGCCGCTGATGGCCACCCTCTTGCCCTTGAAGTCGAGGCCCCGGGTGGCGAGCATCTCGGCGGCGAAGTAGGTGACGCCGTATCCCGTCGCCTCGGGCCGGATGAGGCTGCCGCCGTACTCGAGGCCCTTGCCCGTGAGGACCCCCGTGTGGTCGTTGCGGATCTTCTTGTAGTACCCGTAGAGATAGCCGATCTCCCGGGCGCCGACGCCGATGTCGCCGGCGGGCACGTCCGTCTCCGGCCCGATGTGGCGGAAGAGCTCCCGCATGAAGGACTGGCAGAAGCGCATGACCTCGCCGTCGGATTTACCCTTGGGATCGAAATCCGACCCCCCCTTGCCGCCCCCCATGGGGAGGGTCGTCAGGGAGTTCTTGAAGATCTGCTCGAACCCGAGAAACTTGATGATCCCCAGGTTGACGGAGGGGTGGAAACGAAGGCCCCCCTTGAAGGGACCGATGGCGTTGTTGAACTGGACGCGGAAACCCCGGTTGACCTGGACGTTACCCTTGTCGTCCACCCAGGGGACCCGGAAGATGACCGACCGCTCCGGCTCCACGATCCGCTCGTAGATATTGGCCTTGACGAACTCGGGATGGCGCTTCGTCGTGGGCTCCAGGGATTCCATCACCTCTTCCACGGCCTGGTGGAATTCCGGCTGGTCCGGGTCCTTACTCTTGACCTTCGCAATTACCTCTGAAATTACTGACATCACCTTACCCCTTTCTTCTCTTTTTTTCGTTTTTTGCCTACAACCCGTCGACGGGTCGCAGCCGTTCGTAGTCCAGGACCGTCGCCATGGCCCGGTTCTCCACCTCCCAGCCCCTCTCCCTCAGGGCCGAGACGGGATTCAGGCCGCCGACGAGGATGATCCCCGCCTTGTTGATATCCACGGGGACCTGGCAGACGGGCGCGCTGACCTCCCCCACGGTCAGGACGCCGCCGATGCGCCTCTCCTCGAGGGCAGAGACGATCTCGCCCATGAGACCCAGACAGGGAGCGGGGATCTCGCGGAAATTCGCCAGGATCAACCCCTCGCCGTCCTGCGTGGCCCCGATGACGTCCGTCATCCCCCCCCGGATGAAGACCTCGGAGGGGTCGAGGGAGGAGCCGGCGTAGGTGATGAGCTCCACGAAGCGCAGGGGCTTGTGCCCCCGCACCTGGAGGATCCCGCCGAACTTGGAGTCCATGGGGATGCCGCTCTTCAGGAGGACCCCGTTGACGACGATGCTGCAGACCGTCGCCAGGGCCGTCATCCCCTCGGGCACGAGGACGTCCCCGAGACGCTCTCCCTCCGTTGCCACGGCCACCAGGGGGCTCACGGCGTAACCGGCGGCGAAAACGGGCCCCATGATCTCCAGGGCCGCCGAGAAGCCCTCCGCGGGCAGGAGGGAGACGTTGACGGGCACCTCCCCCTTCCCCGTCCGGGGATCGAAGGTCGTCCGGAAGGAGAGGATCTCGATCCGGGAGATGGCCAGGCCCACCTTGTCCCGCACCCGCGCCCTCACCACCTCTTCGACGCCCCGCTCGGTGATCACCCGACCGTCCTTCTTCCCCACCAAACGGGTGAGCCCACGCTCGTCCATCAACTTCAGGTGGTAACGGACCGCCCGCTCGCTGGTTACGATGCCCCTCGATCGCATCTCCCGGGCGAGGTGGCGGGACCCGAGGGGCTCCCCCGTCTCGCGGAGGATCCTCAGGATCATCAGGGTCTTACGTTCCGTGTCCCCGTGGGGTGTCCCGACAAATGGCATAGGCAATAGGCAACCGTTTGCCGATGCCTCTATACGGAAAGGATCGCCGTGTCAACGAAAAAAGGTGTCGAGGCCGCCCCTAGGGTGACAATGGTTTCTTGCGCCGCCAGGACGGCGACCAGCGGCTCAATCTGTCGATATAGACGAAGAAGACGGGGGTGACGTACATCGTCAGGAACTGGGAGAAGAAAAGGCCCCCCACGACGGCCACCCCGAGGGGCTGCCGCGATTCACCCCCCGCGCCGATGCCGAGGGCGATGGGCAGCGTACCGAAGAGGGCCGCCATGGTCGTCATCATGATAGGGCGGAAACGGACGAGGCAGGCCTCATGGATGACCTCTTCCGGCGTCTTGTCGTCCCCCCGCCGCTGCGCCTCGAGGGCGAAATCGATCATCATGATCCCGTTCTTCTTGACGAGGCCCACCAGGAGGATGATCCCCACGAAGGCGTACAGGTCCAGCTCCATCCGGAAGATCCTCAAGGCCACCAGGGCCCCGAATCCCGCCAGGGGAAGGGCGGAGAGGATGGTCACGGGGTGGAGGTAGCTCTCGTACAGGATCGCCAGGACCATGTAGATGACGACGATGGTGACGAAGAGGAGGAAACCCAGGTTGGCGAAGGAGGTCTCGAAGGCCTGGGCCGCCCCCTCGAAGCTGCCCGTGATCGAGGGCGGAAGGACACGGTCGGCCAGGCGCCGGATCTGTTCCGTCGCCGGCCCTATCGAGTATCCAGGGAGGAGGTTGAAGGAGATCGTCGCCGCCGGTCTCTGTCCCTGATGGTTCACCGACAGGGGCCCCTGGGTCCGCTTCACCTCGGCCACGGCCTTGAGGGGCACGAGCTTGCCCGTGGAGGCCTTGATGAAGATGAGGTCCAGGGTGTCGGGGTAGGCCGAGAAATCCTCCTCCACCTCGAGGATGACGTCGTACTGGGTGACGCTGGCGTAGATGGTGCTCACCTTCCCGCCGGCGAAGGCGTAGCCCAGGGTGTTTTCCAGGTCCCGGGCCGTCACGCCGAGGGCGGCGGCCCGGTCGCGGTCGATGTTGATCTGGAGCTTCTGGCTCCCGAAGTTGAGGTCGCTGCTCACGTCCGTAAGGCCGGGCAGGGCCCGCATCCGGGCCTCGAATTCCTTGCCGTGGCGGTACAGGAGCTCGAGGTCCTCGCTCTTGAGGGTATAGTTGTAGAGGGCCGTGGTCTCCTTGCCCCCGATCTCGATGGGAGGGGGGTTCATGGGGAAGACGAAGAGCCCCGGGATGACGTTCATTTGGGGGCGCAGCTCGTCGATGATCCTGTCGATGGATCGTTTCCTCTCCCTGCCCCCCTTGCAGCGGGCGAAGATGAAGCCTTTGTTGTTGTTGGGGACGGCGGCCACGGAGACGATGCCGTCCACGTCGGGGTCGTCGATGATGATCTTGTTGAGGACCTCCTGGTGGGCCGCCATGTCGGCGTAGGAGATGGTGTCGGAGGCCATGGTGTAGGCGATGAAGAAGTTGCGGTCCTCGCTGGGGATAAAGCCGCCGGGGGAGATCACGAAGAGCCAGACCGTGCCCCCCATGACGCAAAGGGTGAAGAGGAGGGCCCACCGGGACCTCCTCAGGACCATGCGGAGGGTCCGGTCGTAGAAGGCCAGCATAGCGTCGAAGACCCGCTCGGACACGCGGTAGAGGCGGCCGCTCTTCACCTGGGCGTAGTCCTTCAGGAAGAGACTGGCCATCATGGGCGTCAAGGTGAGGGAGATGAAACCGGAGATGAGGATGGCCGCGGCTATGCTCACGGCGAACTCCTTGAGGATCCGGCCGACGATGCCCCCCAGGAAGAGGACGGGGATGAATACCACGACCAGGGAAACGGTCATGGAGAGGATGGTGAAGCCGATCTCTTCGGAGCCGCGCAGGGAGGCCGTCATGGCGTCCTCGCCGTGCTCCATGCGACGGATGATGTTCTCCAACATGACGATGGCGTCATCCACCACGAAACCCACCGACAGGACGAGGGCCATGAGGGAGAGGTTGTTGAGGCTGTAGCCGCAGAGGTACATGACGGCGAAGGTGGCCACCAAAGAGAGGGGCACGGCGACGCTCGGGATGATCGTCGGCCTCAAGGACCTCAAGAAGAGGAAAATGACCGTCACGACGAGAAAGATGGTCAACAGGAGGGTGAACTGGACGTCCCGGATGGATTCCTTGATGAAATCCGTCTGGTCGAAGAGGAGGCGCACCTCCATGCCCCGGGGGATGGCCTCCGTCACCTGGGGCATGATCTCCCTCACCTGCCTCGCCACCTCCACGGCGTTCGCCCCCGGCTGTTTTCGGACGGCGAAAACGATCGTCCGCTGAGACATGTCGTCGTTGGCGTACCAAACGGAGACCCGTTTGCTGTCCACGCCGTCGGCGGCCCGACCCACGTCCCCGAGCCGGACGGGGTACCCCTGCTGATAGGAGATGATCAGGGGCTCGTAGAGGGCCGCCGTCTTCAGCTGGCCCTGGGGATCGAGGGCGAAGGATTGCCATGGTCCTTCCAGGTTCCCGGCGGGGAGACTGACGTTGGCCGCGCCGAGGGCGTCGGCCACCTCGTTGAGACCGATGCCCTTCGCCGTCAGGCGGTGGGGGTTGACCTGGATGCGGACGGCGTACTTTCTCCCGTACTTGAGAACCTCCGAGACCCCCTTGATGGAAGACAGCTGGGGGGCGATGACGGTATCGACGTAATCATAGGCCGTCGTCTCCCTCACCGTCTCCCCCACCATGGCGTAGAACATGATGGGCCATTCGGCGGGGTTCACCTTCTGGTACGTAGGCGGGACCGGCAGGGGCGGCAGGACGCCCATGGCGGCCGAGATCATGGAACTGACGTCCTGAGAGGCCGCGTCGATGTTCCTGTCGAGGCTGAACTGCATGGTGATGGAGGTTTGGCCCAGGGTGCTGACGGAGTTCATGGACTCGAGGCCCTGGATGGTGGAGAACTTCTTCTCCAAAGGGGTGGCGACGGTGGCGGCCATGGTCTCGGGGCTGGCCCCGGGGAGATAGGCGACGACCTGGATCGTCGGATAATCCATCTGGGGCAGGTCGTTGACGGGCAGGTGGCGATAGCCGATGAGGCCGAAGAAGAGGATGGCGATCATGACGATGCTCGTCATGACGGGCCGGCGGATCCAGACGGCGGAGATGTTCACCGGCCCGGCCCCTTGGCGTTGCCTCCCGGCGTCGCACCCAAGACGTCCTTGATCTCCACCTTCCCTCCCGGTCTCACCTTGAGGTGCCCGTCCGTGATCACCGTCTCTTCCCCCTTGAGGCCCTCGGCGATGACCGCCTCTTCCCCCTGGGTCCTCTCCACGACGACGGGTCGGACCTCGGCCGTCATGTCCGGATTGACCACGAAGACGTACCGCCCCTTATCGCCCGTCTGGACGGCCCGCACGGGGCAGACGACGGCCTCCTTCAACGTCGTGAGGCGCAGGGAGACGTTGACGAACTGACCCGGCCAGAGGCCCCGGTCCCGGTTGGCGAACTCGCCCTTCATCAGGATCATCCCCGTGGCGGGATCGACGGTGTTATCGATAAAGACGAGGCGTCCGACGGTCTCGTTTCCCGTGAAGGTCTTATGGGGCCCCACCAGGACGGCGACGGACCCCTCCCTCAGGTAACGGCGCGTGGCCTGAAGATGGGCCTCGGGGATGGAAAAGCGGACGTAGACGGGGCTGATCTGGTTGAGGGTCGTCAGGGTGGTCTCATTGGCCCGGACGACGGTGCCGATATTGACGCCGTACGTCCCGGTACGCCCCGCGAAGGGGGCGTTGACGAAACAGTGGGAAAGGTTCAGGCGGGCGTCCTCCACCTCCGCCCGGTCGGCCTTGACGGAGGCGTCGTAGGCCGCGGCGTCCGTCCGATACCGATCCGCTTCCGATTTGGACACCGCCCCCTTTTCCAAGAGAAAGGCGTAACGTTTGGCCTCCTGATCGTTGTACTCCCTCTGCGCCATACTCCTGGCGAGCTTGGCCTCGGCCTGGCGCAGCCGCTCCCGGAAGGGGGCGGGATCGATGGTGAACAGGGGCTGTCCCTGCCGGACGTCTTCCCCCTCCCGGAAATGGATCTTGAGGATCTGCCCCGTGACGCGGGGATAGACGCTGATGGTGCGGTAGGCCTCCACCGTGCCGATGGCGGGGACGGCCAGGGGGACGTCCTTGCGGACGACCTTCGCGGCGAGGACGGCGGGAGGAGGGGGCGGCGCCGGGGGAGGATCCCCGGCGCAACCGGTCATCCAGACCACGACCAGGCCTAGGAAGGCCGTCAGGAAGCGCGCGCAAAAGGACGGGAACAAACTTACAGACATAACCTACCCCCTATCTCACCCCCATCGCCTTCTGAAGATTGGCCTGCGAACTCAAATAGTTGTAGAAGGCGTTCGCCTCGGCCTGCCGCGCCTGGCTGAGGTTCACCGTGGCCGTCGTGACCTCGAGGGAGGTGGCCAGACCCGCCTCGTAACGGAGATTGACCTGCTCCAGGTTTTCCGTCGCCTGCCGCACCTGGAGGCGGGCGTTGGCCATGGACTCCTCCGCCCGCTTGATGCTCAGGAGGGCCGTCTTGACCTCCTGGAGGATCTGGAGCCTCAGGGCGGCGATCTTCGCCTCCTGGGTCTTAAGGTCGGCCTGGGCCTTGCGCAGCCCCTCCCGGGTGGCGAAACCCTGGAAAAGGTTCCACGTGAGACCCACCCCCACGGTCCATCCCTGGGCGAGGGGGGTTTGGCTCCCCGCGAACTCGTAGGCCCCGTTGGCGTCGAGGGAGGGGAAGTACTCCCTCCTCGCCTGATCCGTCGCCCGTACAGCGGCCTCCCGCTGGGCCAGGAGGGCGCGAAGGTCCCGACGGTTCTTGTAGGCCCCGTCAAGGGCATCCCCTTCGGAGAGGGAGCCCTTCTCGGGGAGGGAGACCCCCTTGAGGGTGTATGGGGCGTCCCCCTCATAACCCATGGCGGTGTTCAGGGTCAGGCGGGCGATGCGCAGGGCGTTCTCGCTGTCGATGAGACGCATCTCCGCCCCGCTCAGATAGACCTCGGCGTTGGTCACGTCGTATTTCGGCCTCTTACCGGCGGCGAAGAAGAGGCGGGCCTGATCGAGCTGCTTGCGGTACTGCTCCCTCGCCTCCCGATCGATGTCACGGGAGATCTGGGCCTTCAAGACCTCGTAATAGGCCCCCTTGATACGGTTGACGAGGTTGTTGATCCGATCCTCCATCTCCAGACGGGCCGCGTCGACGCGATGACGGGCGACGTCCACCTCGGCCTCCCGCCTCCCGAAATCGTAGATCTTCTGGGAGAGGCTCAGGGTGTTGTCGAGGTAACGGTATCCGTAGAGGTTGATGGGGGGATAGGGGTCGTCGGTCTTTCGGGCCAGGTTGTAGCCCGTGAGGGTCCCCTTGACGTCCAAGCGGGGGTAGTAAGAGGCCTTCGCCTTGCCGAGGTCGGCCTGGCTCGCCTCCAACGTGTAGAGATACTGGAGGATCTCCGGCTGGTTGGCGATCCCGATCTCGATGCACCTCTCCAGGGTCAGCTCCTCCCCCGGACCCAGGGCGGGTGGGGCCGCCGGGAGGATCGTGGGCACCAGGAGAAAAAAGAGGGAGAGACAGACCGCCGCCCTTCTCATAAGGCGTCTCTCTCCCGAGACGCCCCGGGTCCCGCCTCCGGCGTGACAGACGGAAGGAGGCGGCTGCATCTCTTGGTGAGGGAGGGGCGCGGATGTTCTCTCAAGGGTAGTCCCTTCGTCCTGGCAGTGGGGACCGCCGCCGCTTCATTCCCGGAGGGTCTCCCCCAGTCACCCCCCTCGCAACCTTCCGCTGTCGGATCGTTAACCCATGGGGAAGCAAAAAGCAATCCCCAAGGGCAGAGGAATCACCCCTGGCCGAGGCCGTCTCCCGCCTCACCGTCCGACACAGGGGGCCGGGGGGGCCCAATCCCCCCGGCCCCCGTCTTTCAACCCCTCAGATACTTGGGAAGTTTGGCCTCCTCCTTGCCCCGGAAGCTGCAGACCATGCCGCAGGTCTTGCAGGGGCTCTTCAGGGCCGGCAGGGGCGGCTCACCCTTGATCTCCTTCTCGATGAACCGCAGACACTTCCTGACGTCCCCGTCGAGGCCCTCCACGGCGAGGGTGACGGCGCCCTCCGCGCCTCCCCAGCCGCCGGAGGCGACGTGGACCGCCTCGAGGCCGAAGAGGGTCTCAAGGGCCTCGATCTCCGTAAAGACATAACCGTCGGCCACGCAGGCGACGCCCACGGCGGCGCCGATGGTCTTCCCCAGGGCGTGGATGCCGCCGTACTGGGCGGCTATCTCCACGGAGGGGATCATCTTCTCCAGGCCCACGGGGTAGATGATCGTCAGGCCCCGGGCCTTCATGGCCATGTAGAACTGGCCCATGGTGCCGCCGGCGGGGCTGGCCATGAGGACCCCCACCCGGCCGTCCTTGTCGAGGGCGTTGGCCCCCTTGAGGAGGATGTCCCCCGGACCCAGCTTGTCCAGGACCTCCCCCGGCTCCACGGACAGGACCTCCCCCTTGTGGAAGACCACGGGCCTGGTCCGCTCCTTGGGACCCAGGGCGCACAGGATCCCCCGGATGACCTGGCCCGCCACGTAACCCTCCTTGACGACCCTCTCCCCCAGGAGTTCCTCCAGGACGTAGGCGTTCGTCGATCCCCGCCCCACGAGGAGATAACCCTTCTCCTTCGCCTGCCGCACCTCGGGCAGGGCCGCGATCCCCTTACCGATCAGCCGCTTCGATTCCGCCGGTGTGAGTGTGAAAATGGCCTGCACCTTATTTACCTCCTTTCTCCTGCGTGATCGTTTCTCATTAACCCCGCCGTGTCCGCCCCTCCCTGCCGCCGGGCCTCCGCTCTCTTCTCCTCCGAGAGGAGGCAGCCGGCAAGGCACTTGGGGGTGCATTCCCCGTCGCAGGGTTCGATGTGGCTCGTGACGGTCGTGTGGGGGAAGCGGCCCTTGATCCGGTCCGAGAGGTCCTTGGCGACGGCGTGGGCCTCCTTGACGGACAGGGAAGGGTTGACCTTGAGATGGAACTCGACGAAACGACTGGGTCCGGCCTTGCGCGTCCTGAGGTCATGGAAACCCGAGATGTCCGGACCTTGACCGACGATGGCCCCCCGGATCCAGTCGAGCTCCTTGCGGGGGAGAGGGACGTCCAGGAGGTCCCGGGCGGAGTGGATCGTCAGGTCGTAGGCGGCCTTGAAGATCAAAAGGGCCACGGCGATGGCCGCCGCCGGGTCCAGCCACGAGAGATCCAGACGGGGGAAAAAGACACGGCCCAACCAGATGGCGGCCAAGGAGACCATGACCCCCAGGGACGTCAGGACGTCCGTCCTGAGATGCCAGGCATCGGCGATGAGGGCGAGGGAGTCCTCCTCCTTCCCCACCTTCAGGAGCCGCCGGGAGACCGACCAGTTGACGACGACGGACAAGGCCATGACCGCCACCCCCCAGGCGGGGGTCTCGACGGGGCGGGGGGAGAGGAGTTTGTCCGCCGCCTCCCAGACGATCCAGAGGGCGGCGAGGAAGATCAACAGGGCCTCCACGGTGGCGGAGACGTTCTCGACCTTGCCGTGACCGAAGGGGTGGGAGCTGTCGGCGGGGCGATTGGATATTTTCACTGAAAAGAGGGCGATGAGGGCCGCCAGGAGATCGACGCTGGAGTGGGCGGCCTCGGAGAGGACGGAGAGGGATCCGATCATCAGACCCGTCACGACCTTCACGGCCACCATGACGGTGTTGGCGGCCACGGAAAGCAGGGCGGCCCGTTCTTTTCGCTTCTGCTGGTCCAAGGGTCTTCCTCCGTGTCAGACCTCCCCTATGACACCCGCCCGTCGGCCCTGTCAAGGCTTTCCACGAATAAAGGCCAATAATGTGTTGATTTTCGCCGCCGCCTCATGTATAGAGCCAGGGAATTCAATCGATCGGGAGGCTTTCATGATCGATTCGTCGGGGCCGCGTCTCATCGTCAGGGGGGCGGCTTTTTTATTGACCAGACATTTTTAGAAGAGGGAGGTGTTTTATGATAAGAAAACTGGCCCAATTCTTCACCTACATCATGAGGCATTACCTGCCCGACGCCTACCTGTTCGCGATCCTGCTGACCTTCCTGTCGGCGATCCTCGCCCTGCTCTTCACGGACGCCGACTTCATGAAGGTCATCACGACGTGGGGCAAGGGCGTCTACGGGATCGTCGCCTTCGCCATGCAGATGATCCTCGTCCTCGTCACGGGCTACTGCCTCGCCCTCACCAAGCCGGCCAAGAAGTTCCTCGACGCCGTGGCCTCCCTGGCCACGACCCCCGTCAAGGGCGCCATGATCACGGCCTTCGTCGGCAGCCTGGGGGGACTTCTCAACTGGGGCTTCGGCCTGATCCTGGGCGGATTCTTGGCCCTCGAGATCGCCCGGCGGACGAAGAAGTCCGACTTCCCCATGATCGTCGCGGCGGCCTACACGGGCCTGGGCATCTGGCACATGGGTTTCTCCGGCTCCATTCCCCTCCTGCTGGCCACACCCAAGCACAACATGAACCTCATCGAGAAGATCACCGGCAAGGTCACCCCCGTGGCGGACACGATCCTGGCCTACTGGAACCTCGCCCCGGCCCTCTTCCTCCTCTTTACCATCCCGTTGTTGTTCTACTTCATGCACCCCAAGGAGGAGGACGTCATCAGCCTGACGGACGAGCGGGCCAAGGAGCTCCTGGGCGAGACGGTGGACGTGGAGAAGCCCGCCCAGCCGACCCTGGCTGATCACGTCGACCACAGCTACATCATCAACATCATCTTCGCCCTCATGGGCCTCGTCTACCTCTACCAGCACTTCTCCACCAAGGGCCTCGACCTCAACCTCGACATCGTCATCTTCCTGTTCTTCATGGCGGGCGTCATCCTCCACGGCAAACCCATCAACTACGTCCGGGCCGTCAACATCGCCATCAAGTCCTGCGGCGGCATCGCCCTCCAGTTCCCCCTCTACGGCGGCATCATGGGGATCCTCATCGGCACGGGCCTGGCCAAGGTCATCGCCAACTGGTTCGTGGCCATCTCCACCAAGGAGACCTTCTACATGTTCCAGTTCTGGTCCGCCGGCCTCATCAACATGTTCGTGCCCTCCGGCGGCGGCCAGTGGGCCGTCCAGGGACCCATCACCGTCGAGGCGGCGAGACTCATGAACATCGACATGGTCAAATCGGCCATGATGGTGGCCTGGGGCGACCAGTGGACGAACATGATCCAGCCCTTCTGGGCCCTGCCTCTCTTGGGTCTGGCGGGCCTCTCGGCGAGGGACATCATGGGCTACACCACCATGGTCCTCCTCTGGATGGGTCTGGTCCTCTCCTGCGTCGCCCTCCTCCTCGGCATGGGCCTGTTCTAACCCCGTCACCGAAACGGCAGGCCGCCCCCGCAAGCAGGGGGCGGCCCCTTTTTCCGTCATCACCCGCCTATGGATCCCTTGATGACCGCCAAGATCGAAGGGGTTCTCGACCGTGTCAAGGACCCGGAGAGCGGCCTGCCCGTCGGGGCCCTCGGCTTCGTGAGGCGCCTCCGCTACAGCGAGAAAGAGAAGATCCTCTACGTCTTTTTGGACACCTACGGCCACCTCCCCAAGTGCATCACCTGCGCCGCCGTGGCGAAACTGGTCATGGAGGGGATTATCCGGGACCTGCGGACGGAGCTGGAGAGGGAATTCCCCGACCTCAAGGTCACCTTCGTCTGAAATCACATGATAAAATTTCGGTGGAAAAGGGTTATCGTGTCCCGGCAGTTCCGGCCCTCCGGCCGGCGCAGCCTTTAACCGGACCGGGCGCCGGGCAGGTCCCTCAGGAGCCCCCCTTGAGGACCGTCGGGAGCCAGCGGTAGACGGGCCCGAGGTCCCGGGCCACCTGCCCCGCCTTGGGGATCATGAAGACGAAGGCCCGCCGCTGGGAAGGGACGAGGGCGAGGTGGCGGAGGCGACCCGGATCGGGCCGTTCCTGGGTGAAGCGCCGGAGGTGTCCCCTTATCGCCTCACTACCCCAGTAGAGGAAGAACTCCCGCCCCCCCCAGGCAAGGTCCTCCCGTTTCAGGAGGTGGGCGTTGGCGATCTTCGGACCCCGGAAGCGGGCGTAGCCCTTCTCGATGAGGTGCCCCTCGGCGACGGGGGGGCGGCTGAGGTGCAGGGTGACGAAGAGGCGGTCCCAGCGCCGGATGATGAGGGAGATGGGCATCCAGAGCAGGGCCTGGCGGGGGAGGAAGGTGATGGTGGCCTCCACCTTCGTCACGGGTCCCCCCTTGGGGGGCGTCAGGGTGGCGTGGTAGCCGATGGTCCCCCCGATGTTGACGAAGGTCTGGTCCACGGGCCGGACGATGTCGAGGAGGTCCTGAAAGGCCGACCGGAAGATCCCCTCGTTGACGCGCCGGCCCCGGAAGAACCCGTAGCCCAAGAGGGCCGAGAAGGCGATGAAGAGGTAGAAGAGGGGCTGGCGGGCGATGTACTCGTGCTCGAAGAGGTTAAAAGACAAAGAAATCCTCCAGTTCTGCGTCGATCTCGTAGAGGGGCCTCCTCCCCCCGGCGATCTCCTCGTCGAGGGGCACCCTCAAGAACCTCTTGTCCCTCCCCGCCATCTCCCTCAGCCTCTCCTCCACCTCCGCCGCCACGGCGGCGTCGCGGGACGGGACCTTGTTCAGGACGACGAGGCGCAGGGGTAAACCCAGGTCCGCGAAACCGTCCACCAGGCGCCGCGACTCCCGCAGGGACAAGAGATCGGGGTTGCAGACCAGGACCATGGCCGTCCCCTCCCCCCTCAGGAGCGCCGAGAGGGCGCCGTAGTTCTCCCGGAGGGTCTTGAGGCGCCTCATGATCTCGTCCTCGTCCTCGTCGAAGGCGAGGCGCACCCCCGCCGTCCGGCCGTCCTCCTTCGTGATCTTCCCGATGGTGTAGCGTTTCTCCAAGATCTGCCGGCGAATGGCCGCCAGGCGCTCGATCCACGTCGTCGTCACCTGGGGGAGGGCCAAAAACCGCAGGGTCAGGCCCGTGGGGGGGGTGTCGAAGAGGACGTAATCGAGATCACCCCCCTCGCGGACGGTCCTCTCGATGCTCGTCAACAGGGCGTATTCCTCGATCCCCGGGGAGTACTTCAAGACGGAGAAGTAACGCTCCAGGTTGAGGGTCGTGAGGTAGCGGTAGGTGTCCGCCAGGGCCCGGCTCTGTCCCTCCAGGTATTCCCGGGCCATGGTCCCGAGGTCCACTTCGGCGAGGGTGAGGTTCCCGTCGAGGCGGCGGCGCCCGCCGGCGAGGTCGATCCCGAAGATGTCCCCGATGTTGTGGGCGGGGTCGAGGGAGACGAGGAGGACCCGGTGACGCCGGGAGAGTTGTCTCGCCGCGGCGGCGGCGAGGGTGGACTTCCCCACGCCCCCCTTGCCGGTGAAGAAGACGACCCGCATCAGTCGATCCCCAAGGCCCCCATCATCTCCGCCATCATGTCGCAGCTGTCCTCGGCCCGGCGCTGGACGACGCGCATCTCCCTCTCCATGAAGGGCAGGAGCTCCACGGCCAGGAAGGTGGGCGGGGCGGGGAGACCGATGAATGAACCCATGATCAAAAGGGCGAAGATGTTCTCCAGTTCCCGGACCTCGAGGCGGGTGAGGGCCACGGCCCGTTCCCGGTGGGCCGCGCCGACCCCCCGGAGGAAACGGCCCAGGCCCGTCAGGAAACCTTTTTCCTTCATAACGCCACCCACAAAAAGGCCCCCCGGGGCGGGTCACCCCGCCCCGCCGGGGCCGCACGACGTCTTACTTCAAGGTCACTCTTTCTTTCTCGACTTCGTGAAGTCGATGATGAAGAGGAAGTTCAGGATAACCATGATCCCCATGATGATCTGGACCGTCCAGCCCGGCCCGGCGGCCTTGGCCATGGCCGGAGGCATGACGACGTACATGAACCAGACAATGGCGCAGGTCACGGTGAGCCAGAGGAACCAGGCGGGGACCACGGCGACGACGGCGAACTGGGATTTGAGCTTCTTCGCCACGTAGGCCGCCCCCGTCATCAGGGCGATGGAGGCGATGAGCTGGTTGGCGGCGCTGAAGGAGGGCCAGAGGATGTTGAACTGCCCGCTCCAGGCGAGATAGATACCGATGGCGGCAGGGATCAGGGAGGCCGTCCAGCGGTTGGTCAGGGTGCCGTAGAGGCCCGCCGCCTTGTCCTTCAGGGGCGCGAGCATCTCCACGAGGCAGTACCGGGCCAGGCGGTTCGTCGTGTCGAGGGTCGTCAGGGCGAAGGCGGAGATCCACAGGCCCGCGATGACCTTGACGATCTTCGTGGGGATGAAGGAGAGGAAACTGGCCGCCACCATGTCGGCGAAACACTGGACGATCATGTTCGGCGGGGCCAGCTTGAGGCTCGTCGTCGTCTTCGTGTAGAGCTCGCCCCAGTTCTCCAGGGTAAGGGCCAGGGGCGGGACGGCGGGGGGAGGAGCGGCTGCGGCGGCGGCACCGGCGGCGGCACCGGCGGCGGCCTTGGCGGCGGCGGCCGCCGCCGCCGCGGCGTGGGCGTTCTGGATCGCCGTGAAGCCGAAGCCGCCGATGGCGCAGATGATCACCGTGGAGAGGAAGCCCTCGGTGAACATGGCCCCGTAGCCCACGAAGAGGCCGTCCGTCTCCTTAGACAACTGCTTGGATGACGTGCCCGAACCGACGAGGGAGTGGAAACCCGACAGGGACCCGCAGGCGATGACCAGGGGGATGGCGGGCCAGAAGGGCGTCGGCTGGTTCCCCAGCAGTATGGGGGAGAAACTCGAGACGGCGGGGATCTCGAAGCCCCGGAAGGTGAAGACGGCGGCGATGAAACCGACGGCGATGCCGAAGTAGAGGAGGAAGGAGTTGAGGTAGTCCCGGGGCTGGAGGAGGACGTTCACGGGGATGGCGGCGGCGATGATGATGTAGAGGAAGAGGACGACCATCCACGTCTCATAGGAGGCGGGTACGGGGAGATAGGTCGCCCCCCAGATGGCGACGATCATCAGGACGATCCCGATGACCGTGGCGGCGAGGAGGTTCATCTTGACCCGGTAGATGAGGATCCCCAGGATGATGGCGGCGATGGTCATGTAGATGGAGGCGGCGGAGATCTCGGGGGTCTTGACGAACATGGTCCCGATGACGTTGGCGAAGGCGGCCACGACGAGGATCAGGAGGAAGAAGACGATCCAGTAGAAGGCCGTGCCCGTCCGCTTGGAGATGAGATCGGAGGCCACGAACTGGACGGACTTGCCGTCGTAGCGCACCGAGGCCATGAGGGCCAGATAGTCGTGGATGGAGCCGATGAAGATGTTACCCAGCCACACCCACAACAGGCCGGGGAGCCATCCCCAGCACATGGCCATGGCGGGCCCCACCAGAGGCCCCGCCCCGGCGATGGACGAGAAGTGGTGGCCGAAGAGGACCACCTTGTGGGCCGGCACGAAGTCCACACCGTCGTAGAGGCGCTGGGACGGCGTCTGGATGCTGTCGTCCGCCTTGACGACGTCCCGCTGGATCTTCTTGCCGTAAGTGAAATAAAGGGTGATGTAGATGAGAAAACCGATGACTACGGCAACCGTTGTGGTCATAGACTACCTCCTTTGCTAAAAAAAGTTAGAGAAAAAGATACCTTGACCATACAACCCTCATGCGGGGCATAAGCCCCGCGTCTCCGCCGTCGATCGTGTGCACAACCTGTTGAAAGAATTACTCTTGCCACGGGGCAAAGTCAACCACAAAATGCCCTGTTCTCCCGTGTCCGCCGTCACTTCCGCCAGAAGGCGGGCATGAAGAGCACGAGGATCGTGTAGATCTCGAGCCTACCCAAGAGCATGCAGACGATGAGGATCCACTTCCCCGCCGCGGGGACGGCGGCGAAGTTCTCCATGGGACCCACGGAACCCAGACCGGGCCCCACGTTCCCCAGGGCCGTGGCGGCGGCCGTGAGGGCGGAGACCATGTCCAGGCCCAGGGCCGTAAGGGCGGCGGCGGCGAGGACGAAAATGGCGAGGTAGAGGAGGAAGAAGCCCCAGACGCTGCGCATGATCGCCTGGGGGACGGGTTGAGAACCGAACTTGACCACCGTCGTGGCGTGGGGGTGGATGATGCGGAAGATCTCCAGGTAGGCGTGGCGGGCCAGGAGGATGAGGCGCATGATCTTGAGACCCCCGCCGGTGGAGCCGGCCATGCACCCGAAGAACATGCAGAAAAAGAGGATCAGCTGGGAGAAGACGGGCCACTTGTTGAAATCGGCCGTGGCGTACCCCGTCGTGGTCATGACGGAGACCACCTGGAAGAGGGCGCGGCGGAAGGCCTCGCCGATCCCCCCGTAAACGGACCACGCCACGTCGGCCGTGACGAGGAGGACAAGGACCACGGTGATCCAGAAATACACCCGCAATTCCGGGTCACCCAGGAAGGCCCGCCAGTTACCCGTGGCGAGGCGGTAGTGGAGGGAGAAGCTCACGCCGGCCAAGAACATGAACAGGACGATGACGTACTCGATGTAGGCGCTGCCGTAGGCGCCGACGCTGGCGTTTCTCGTGGAGAAGCCCCCCGTGGGCAGGGTGGTGAAGGCGTGGCAGACGGCGTCGTAAACGGACATGTCCCCGGCGACGAGGAGGAAGACCTCCAGAAAGGTCAAGAAGATGTAGACCTTCCAGAGGGCCGCCGCCGTGTCGGCGATGCGGGGGGTCAGCTTGTCCACGACGGGGCTGGGGGTCTCGGCCTTGTAGAGCTGCATGCCCCCCACGCCGAGGAAGGGGAGGATGGCGACGGACAGGACGATGATCCCCATCCCCCCTAGCCACTGGGTCTGGGCCCGCCAGAGGAGGAGACCCCTCGGGAGGCCCTCGACCTGGGTGAGGATGCTCGCCCCCGTCGTCGTGAAGCCGGAGACGCTCTCGAAATAGGCGTCCGTGAACGTGGGGACGACACCGGCGAAGAGGTAGGGCAAGGTGGCCGCCAACCCCGCCGTCGCCCACCCCAGGGCGACGACGGTGACGCCGTCCCGATGGCTCAGGTGGGTGTCCTCCACGTCCCTCGTCCACATCCAGACGGCGCCGCCGGCGACGCAGGTGATGACCAATGACCACAGGAGGGGCCCCGGGGCCTCGTCGAAATGGAGGGACACCGCCAGGGGGAAGGCCATGGAAATACCGATGAAGAGGCAGAGGACGGCCACGAGGCGGGCCACCAGGGGGAAATTCATCCGAAGTACTCCAGCTTGACCGTGAGGAGCTTCTCCAGCTGGGGGATCACCTTCTGGGAGGCGAATATGATGAGGCGATCCCGGGGCCTGATCACCGTCGATCCCCGGGGGATGATGATCTCCTCGCCCCGGATCACGGCCCCCACGATGGCGCCCCTCGGGAAACGGACCTTGGAGAGGGGGACGTTGACGATGTCGGAGGTTTCGAGGGCCTCGGCCTCCATCGCCTCGGCCTGCTCCTCCCTCAGGGGGGCCACGGAGATGATCCGGCCCTTGCGGATGTAGTGGAGGATCTCACGCACGGCCGTCATCCGGGGGTTGATGACCGTGTCGAGGCCCAGGGCGGAGACGACGGGCATGTAGCTGAGCTTGCTCACCCTCGTGATCGTCTTCTTGGCCCCCAGGTCCTTGCCGAGGAGGGAGATGAGGACGTTGCTCTCCTCGTCCCCCGTGACGGAGATCAGGAGGTCCATGTCGCCGGCGTTCTCCTCCCGGAGGAGCTCCCGGTCCGTCCCGTCGCCGCGGATGACCACGACCCGGTCGAGGCCGGTGGCGGCCTCCTTGCAGCGGGTCCGGTCCTGGTCGATGAGCTTCACGGGGAGGCGCCGCTCGTCGAGGGCCTTGGCGATGGCCATGCCCGTGTCGCCGGCGCCGATGATCATGACGTTCTTCATCTCCAGGACCCCCCCCTGGAGGGCCCCCAAGGCCTCGGCCAGCTCGCCGGCCCGGCTGACGAAATAGACCAGGTCACGGGGCTGGATCGTGTCCCGGCCTCCGGGGATGAGGATCCGATGGCCCCGGACGATGGCGCCCACCAGGAAATTCCCCCCGAGGCACCGGATCTCGCTCAGGGCCTTCCCCGCCAGGGGCGACTCGGGGGTGATGAGGAAGCTGACGAGCTTCACCTTGCCGCCGACGAAATCGATGACCTCCGAGGCCCCCGGGACCTCCATGAGGCGCAGGACCGTCTCCACCATCATGGCCCTGGTGTTGATGATGAGGTCGATCCCCAAAAGGTCCTTCTTGAAGAGGTCCTCCTCCCGGACGAACTCCTGGTTCTTCACCCGGGCGACCTTGACGACGTAACGATTGAGATGGCGGGCCAGGAGACAGGCCACGAGGTTGGCCTCGTCGGAGTCCGTGGCGGCCACTAGGAGTTCCGCCTCCTCGATGCCGGCGTCCCGAAGCATCCGGGGACTCGTCCCCGAGCCGAGGAAGGTCTGGACGTCGAGGTTCTCGTTGATCCGCCGGATCTTGGCGGGGTCGCGGTCGATGACCACCACGTCCTGGTCCTCTTCCGAGAGCTTCTTGGCGATGTGGTAACCCACCTCGCCGGCGCCGACGATGATAATCCGCATCTTACCGACCTCCCGGAGAGCCTGTGGTCCTATTCTACAGCCCCCCCTCCCGTGTCAAGGCCTTCTTGCAGGGGGAAGCACCAGCGGTGATCCGATCCTTATTCTCTTGACATCCCGGGGTAGATACACTAAACGGCGCAGACCATGGGTAGATTTCTGGGCATAGCCTGTCTTTCCGGCGCCTTCTTCGGCGCCGCCACGGCGGCCTACGGATCCGGAGGGGCGGTGCCGGAGGAGATCGGCAGGGTCCTGCCCCTCTGGTCCGTGATCCCCTTCGTGGGCATCCTGCTGTCCATCGCCCTGTTGCCCCTCTGGACGCCCCGGTTTTGGCATCACCACTTCGGCAAGGTATCCGCCTTCTGGGCCCTGACCCTGGCCGTCCCCTTCCTGATCGTCTTTCGGGAGACGGCCTTCCACGAGATCTGCCACATCCTCCTCATCGACTACATCCCCTTCATCATCCTCCTGTGGGGCCTCTTCACCATCGCCGGGGGGATCGTCGTCAGCGGCTCCCTGAGGGGGACGCCCCTGACCAACACCGTCCTCCTCCTCATCGGCACCTTCCTGGCCTCCTGGGTGGGGACCACGGGGGCCTCCATGGTCATGATCAGGCCCGTGCTCCGGGCAAACCGCCACCGGGTCAAAAAGGCCCACATCATCTGTTTTTTCATCTTCCTCGTGGCCAACATCGGCGGTTCCCTCACCCCCCTGGGGGACCCCCCCCTGTTCCTGGGGTTCCTCCACAACGTCCCCTTCTTCTGGGTGACCACGAACATCTTCCCCCACTTCGCCTTCGCCGCCCTGGTGGTCCTGGCCGTCTTCTACTTCTGGGACCTCTGGATGTACCGGCGGGAGAAGAGCCATGAAACCCCCGAGGAAAAGGCGCCGATCCGGGTGGAGGGGCTCTACAACTTCCTCCTCCTGGCGGGTGTCGTCGGCGTCATCCTCCTGAGCGGCTACTGGAAGGCGGGGAGCATCCACATCCTCGGCGTGGAGGTCCAGATCCAGAACCTCGTCCGGGACTTCTCCATCGTCTGCCTGGGCCTCTTCTCCCTCTACGTGACCCCCAAGGCCCTCCGGGAGGCCAACGACTTCACCTGGGGCCCCATCCTGGAGGTGGCCAAACTCTTCGCCGGGATCTTCATCACCATCATCCCCGCCCTGGCCATCCTGAAGGCGGGGGCCGACGGGGCCCTGAGGGACCTGATCCTCGCCGTCAAGACCCCGGCCCATTACTTCTGGGCCGCGGGCAGCCTCTCCTCCTTCCTGGACAACGCCCCGACCTACCTGACCTTCTTCAACATGGCCCTGGGCAAGCTCCACCTCTCGGAGGCCATGATCCCCGCCGCCCTCAACGTCGGCGCGCCCACGGCCAATGTCCAGTTCATCTACTACCTCGAGGCGATCTCGGCGGGGGCCGTCTTCATGGGGGCCAACACCTACATAGGCAACGCCCCGAACTTCATGGTAAAATCCATCGCCGAGGAGGCGGGCATCAACATGCCCTCCTTCTTCGGGTACATGGTCAAGTATTCCCTACCCGTCCTGATCCCCGTCTTCGTGGCGGTGACCTGGATCTTCTTCTGACAGGGGTGAGACGATGACGAAGAACTACGTCCGGGTCGTCCTTGAGGGAAACGCGGACCTCGCCAAGGGTTTCTTGCTGGGCTTCGCGGCGGGCCGGGGCCTCCAGGGGGAGATCTACTTCGGGTCGGACTTCGACCTGGAGGAAGAGGGGGCCCGGGGATTCCTCGCCCATCTCGTGGGTCTCGGGGAGGAACACACCGTCGTGGTCATGGCGGAGGCCCTCCTGGACGACGTAACGGCGGCCGTCGCCGCGAGGGGAGGGGACCTCGGCCTTGCCGTCAAGAAGGTGGAGCTCATCCGCGAGGTCGAGGTGGAGTTGTCGTTCCACACCTACTCCCGGGAGGTGGGCGGTGAGCTCAAGGCCCTCCTCGGGGCCCCGCCGGCGGGGGTCACCCTTTCACCCCCCTTCTCCCCCGAGGAGCGGTATGACCCCGAGGGCAAGGGAGTGGAGGCCTACACCCCCCTCCACGACTACGAGATCTCCTACCGGGGACGCCTCAGCGGCCCCCCGGGGGCCGTGTTCCCCCTCGCCGGCCGCCTCAACCGCTTCGAGGTGGTCACCCTCAAGGGCTGGGCCTTCAAGTTCTCGGACCGTTCCTGACGGCCCAGCTCACCTGGCGGCAGATCCCCCGTATGATCTTCACGTCCCGGGCCTGGAGGCCCGCCCGGGCCAGGAGCCTCTTGATGTGGATCATCCAGTAGTCGGGGTTCTGGGGGTTCAGGAAACCGATCTCCTTCAGGACTTCCTTGATCTGGTCGTACATCCCCTCCAACTCCCGGGCGTCGGCGAGGCGGGGCGTGAAGGTCCCCCTGGGCGGCACGGCCGCCGTGAAGAGCTCGTAGCAGACGATCATCACGGCGTGGGAAAGGTTGATGGACCTCATGGCGTCCGAGACGGGGATGGTGACGACGGCGTGACAGAGATGGAGGGCCCGGTTGCTGAGGCCCCGGTCCTCGGAACCGAAGACGACCGCGACGCGGTTGTTCTGGGATAGCTCCGCCAGGCGGGGGGCGATCTCCCGGGGGGTGAGGGCCGGTCCCCGGGCGGACCCGAGGCGGGCCGTGGTCCCCACGATGTACTGGAAGTCCGCCAGGGCGTCCCTGAGATCGTCGTAATACTCCATGGCATCGACGATGTCCGCGGCGAAATGGGTGGCCATGGTCACCATCGCCTCCCGCTCGAAGGGCCCCGCCCCGGAACAGATGAGACGCCGGATCCCCATGTTCTTCGCGCACCGGGCCGCCGAACCCACGTTGCCGGCGTAACGGGGACGATGGAGGACGACGGCCACGTTGTCGAGGTTCGCCGCCGTCATGGATCGCAAGGGGAAGAGGCGAGACGGAAGGCCGCCGCCGCATTATCGGGGGGGATGAGTTCCCGCCTCATCTGGTCCGTCAGCTCCGGCAGGACCATCCACTGGCCGGCGGCGGTGACGCAGGTCTCCGTCACCCCCCCGGACCGCCGCACGGCGGCCCCCCCCTCGGCGGTGAAGAGCATGCGGGAAGGCGACCGGCCGCGGACCTCCCCGCCCCGGCCGAAGACGACGATCTGGGCGCCGGCGGGGACGGGGCGGTGGAAGACGAAACGGAGGCGCACCGTCACCGCCCCCTGGCGGGTGATCAGGAAGCCGCCCCAGCCCAGGGTCTCGTCGATGAGGGCCAACAGGGCCAGGGGGTGGACCGTCCCGTCGCCGTCCAAGAAGAGGTAAAAGCTCCGGCGGTCCGTCTCCTCCCCGCCCACCGGGGACAGGACCCAACCCGCCCCACCCGGCGACGGCAGATGATAGAAACGGCGCCACAGGCCGGGGGCCCGCCGGCCCACGCCGCAGACGAAGCAGTTGCGGTAGTGGGGCAGGGGGGTGAGGTCCCCGGCGGGGAAAGGCGGGGCGTCCGCGTCGCCCGTCCCGCCGGCGACGGGCACCCCGAAGGCCAAAGAGGCCCTGAGGTAGGGTGACGTCCCGCCGACGGGGACCACCTCCCCCCCGATCCCCTCACCGGCGGCACCGACGCGGACGGTGACCTCGTCGCCCGTCCTCAGGCGGGGTCCACCCCAGCGGAACTCCGCCGTGAAGGGGTAGGGGAGGGTCCCCCCCGCCGGGCCGGGCCTCAGGACACCCGCCAGGGTCGCCACCATCCCCATGGCGACGCCGCCGTGGGGGATGCCCAGCCAGCCCTCCATGCGGTCGTCCATGACCACCCGCGCCCAGGGGCCTCCCTCGTCCCTGCCCGTCTCCCCTTCCCGGAAGAGAAAGGACGTCACGAAACCGTCCCTGACCATCCCCTTCCACCTCCTGCACCCCGTGATCAAACCCGGGCCTTTTATATACCTCCCCCCGGGACGTGTAAAGGGGGGAGGGGCGGGTGAATTCGCCCTTCCCAGGGACGCCCTGATGTGATATCATGCCTGCCCCTATGGAAACGCAGGCCCTGATAATACGCCCCCGGGAAAAGAAGGTCTACCGCTGCCTCTCCTGCGGCGAGGTGGAGAACATGGGCCGCCGCCGTTACTGTTCCCGCGACTGCCGGCAGAGGCTCCGCCTGAAGCTCGACGCCCGGGTCGGCCTCGTCCAGGCCCTCAACACCCGCTACGGGGCCTTCTACTTCTCCGACGACATGATCATCATGGACATCCTCCCCTACGGTTCCCAGGAGATCTTCAGCTTCCTCTTCCCCCGCTCGGCGGGGGCCAAGCCGGCGGAGGACTTCGGCCGCATGGCGAACCTCCTGGGCGACATCTGGTGGGACGAGAAGAGGCGGACCAACAAGCGCCACCTCGCCTCGGAGCGGGTCCTCGCCCACGCCGTGCGCAACGGCACCCCCCTCGAGGCGGTTAAGCCCACCCTGATCCATGTCTACACGGTCAACCAGGAGTCCCTGACCCGCCTGCGGATCCACCGCTCCCACCTCTGGTCGGCGGATCTCAAGGGGATCATCAAGGCGGCCTACCGCCGCCAGGCGAAGCACCATCACCCCGACCTGGGGGGGGACGCCGAGACCTTCCGCAAGATCCACAAGGCTTACGAAGAGTTGATGAGCTGGTCGGAGAGGCCGTCGATCCAGAGGCGCCGGGGCCTGCCGGACAAATGGTTCTACGACGGCGAGTCCAACCGCTGGTTCCAGCCCCTGGCCCTCTGAGGGTCCGTTTGCATCCCCGGTAGAGAGGAGAGAGGCGTCGTGCCCGGAGAGCTCCTGTCGGACATGATCATCATCTTCGGTATCTCCGTGGCGGTGATCATCGTCTTTCAGAAACTGCGCCTCCCCTCCCTCGTGGGTTTCGTCTTCACGGGGATGCTGGCGGGGCCCTACGGCCTGGGGCTCATCAAGCTCAGGGAAAACGTGGACACCCTGGCGGAGCTGGGGGTGGTGGCCCTCCTGTTCACCATCGGCCTCGAGTTCTCCCTGAGGAACCTCCTCCAGATCCGCCGCTGGGTCATCGCGGGCGGGACCGTCCAGGTGGGCCTGACGACCCTCCTGGGGGCCCTCGTGTCCCTCCTCTTCGGCCACCCCCCGGGCCGTTCCATTTTCTTCGGGTTCCTCCTGGCCCTCTCCAGCACGGCCATCGTCATGAAGATCTCCCAGGACCGGGGGGAGATCGAAAGCCCCCAGGGGAGGAGCGCCCTGGCCATCCTCATCTTCCAGGACCTGATCGTGGTCCCCATGATCCTCCTCACGCCCCTTCTGGGCGGTATGGCCCTCGAGTTGTCCCCCGCCCTCTTCGGGGGTCTCGTCAAGGGGGTGGCGGCCCTCCTACTCATCGTGGCGGGGGCCAAGTGGTTCGTCCCCTACCTCCTCCACCAGGCGGCGGCGGCGCGGAACCGGGAGGTCTTCCTGATGGCCGTGGTCATCATCGCCCTGAGCATCGCCTGGCTGACCCACGCCGCCGGTCTCTCCCTGGCCCTGGGGGCCTTCCTGGCGGGCCTCATCATCTCCGAGTCGGAGTACAGCCATCAGGCGGCGGGGCACGTCCTGCCCTTCCGGGACATCTTCACGAGCTTCTTCTTCGTCTCCATCGGGATGCTCCTGGACACGGCCTTCCTCCTCGAACACCCCCTTTTGATCTGCGCCCTCGTCCTGGCCGTCCTGGCCGTCAAATCCCTCACGGGCACCCTGGCCGTGGCGTGGCAGGGCCTGCCCCTGAGGATGGCCGTCGCCGCCGGTCTCTCCCTCTCCCAGATCGGCGAGTTCTCCTTCATCCTCGCCAAGATCGGGGCGGGGTACGACCTCATCGGGGGGGAAACCTACGCCCTGTTCCTCGCCGTCTCCGCCGTCACCATGGCCCTGACGCCCTTCATCATCCCCGCCGCCCCCCGCGTCGGCCGTGCCGTCTCCCGGCTCCCCCTGCCCCCGGCCTGGACGGCGGGACGCCTCACCCGGCAGACCGTCCCCAAGGCCGCCCTCAAGGACCACCTCGTGATCGTCGGTTTCGGCCTCAACGGCCGCAACGTGGCCCGGGCCTCCCAGAAGGCGGGGATACCCTACCTGATCCTCGAGACGAATCCCGAAACGGTAAGGAGGGAGCGGGAGAAGGGGGAACCCGTCGTGTACGGCGACGCCACGAGCCAGACGGTCCTGGAACACGCCGGGATCGCCGCCGCCCGTTCCATCGTCATCGTCATCAACGACGCCGCCGCCGCCCGGCGGATCACCGAGCTGGCCCGCCGCCTCAACCCCCGGATCCACATCATCGTCCGCACCCGCTTCCTCCAGGAGATGGAGGCCCTCTACCGTCTCGGGGCCGACGAGGTCATACCCGAGGAGTTCGAGACCTCCGTGGAGATCTTCTCCCGGGTCCTGAGAAAGTACCTCGTGCCCCGGCCGGAGATCGAGCGGTTCATCGCCGAGACGCGGGCGGACGGCTACGAGATGTTCCGCACCCTCTCCCCCGAGGCCGCCACCTGCTCGGAGATCTCCATCTGCCTCCCCGACACGGAGGTCGCCACCTTCCGCCTCGAAGCAGGGGCCCCCGCCGCCGACAGGACCATCGGTCAACTGGCCCTGCGGAAGGAACACGGCGTGACGGTCCTGGCCGTCCGCCGGGGAGGGGAACTGATCTACAACCCCTCCGCGGAGCTGACCCTGAGGGCCTCGGACGTCCTGGTCGTCTTCGGGGAGCCGGACCGGATCGCCCTCGTCGCCCCCCTCTTCACGGCCGGCCCGGCGGGAGGCAAAGAATCAGAATAGGTGTCCCAGCAGTTCCTTGAGGTCGCCGACGGCCAGGCGCCTGATGCGGGCCTTTTCCCCGGCGGGGGCCTTGACGCGGGGCAGGAGGCAGGAGGAGAAGCCGAGGCGGGCCGCCTCCCTTACGCGGAGATCGGGATGGGCCACGGCCCGCACCTCCCCCGCCAGACCGACCTCCCCGAAGACGACGGTGTGGGGTTTCACGGGACGGTCGAGGAAGGCCGAGACGAGGGAGGCGACGACGGCGAGATCGGCGGCCGTCTCCGTGACCTTCACCCCCCCGGCGACGTTGAGGTAGATATCGTGACCGCCCAGCTGCAACCCCAGGATCTTGTCCACGACGGCCACGAGGAGGGAGAGGCGGTTGGCGTCCAGGCCGATGGCCGTCCTGCGGGGCATCCCGAAGGTGGCGGGGACGACGAGGGACTGGATCTCCACGAGGAGGGGGCGCGTACCCTCCACTAAGGCCGTCACGGCCATCCCGGGGACGGCCTCCTCCCGCTGGGAAAGGAAATAGGCCGAGGGGTTGGGGACCTCCGTGAGGCCCCCCTGTCCCATCTCGAAGACCCCGATCTCCCCCGCGGGCCCGAAGCGGTTCTTGACGCTGCGGACAATGCGGTAGGCGTGGCTGCCGTCCCCCTCGAAGTACAGGACGGCGTCCACCATGTGCTCCAGGACCCGGGGCCCGGCGATGGCACCGTCCTTCGTCACGTGGCCCACTAAAAAGACGGGGATGCCCGTCCTCTTGGCGAAGAGGATGAGGCGCTGGGCCGTCTCCCGCACCTGCCCCACCGTCCCCGGGGCCGACGAGAGGGACCCGAGGTAGAGGGTCTGGACGGAATCCACCACGGCCGCCGCCGGCCGCAATTCCTCCAGGCGGGCGATGATCTCCTCCACGTCGATCTCCACGAGGACGTAGAGGTCCGGCGACCGGGCCTCGATCCTCTCGCCCCGCATCTTGATCTGCCCCGCCCCCTCCTCGCCGGAGACGTAGAGGACCTTCCGACCCCCCCGGGCGAGGCCGTTCAAGACCTGGAGGAGGAGGGTGGACTTGCCGATCCCCGGTTCCCCGCCGACGAGGACCGCCGACCCCCTGACGATCCCCCCGCCCAGGACGCGGTCCATCTCCCCCATCCCCGTCGAGACCCGTTCCCCGTCCTCGGCTGCGATGAGGGCCAGGGGGCGGGGGGCCTCGCGGGTGAGGTTCAGGCGGCGGTCCCAGGGCGTCTCCCGGCGCGCCTCCTCCTCGGCGAAGGTGTTCCATTCACCGCAGGCGGGGCATTTCCCCAGCCACTTGGGCGATCGATGGCCGCAGAGGCGGCAGGAAAAAACCGTCTTGACCTTTGTCTCGTCCCTGGCCATCCCCGACCCCTCCGAGGGAAGAGATAGCCCAAGGGAAGGGCCGTGGCAAGGGGATTTTGGGGAGAAAATTTCTTGAATAATCCCGTGGATCCTGATAGGTGATTCTGCTTGCGATTTATGGAAGGAGAACAACCAATGCACAACCCCAATTTCAGTTCCGGTCCCTGCAGCAAGAGACCCTCATGGAACCTCCAGGCCCTCGCCGACGCCGCCGTGGGTCGTTCCCACCGTTCCGCCCTGGGTAAGGAGAAGCTGGCGAAGGCCATCGAAGAAACGAAGCGGATCCTCGAGATCCCGGCGGGCTACCAGGTCGGTATCATGCCCGCCTCCGACACGGGGGCCTTCGAGGCGGCCCTGTGGTCCCTCCTCGGCCCCCGGCCGGTGACGGTCCTCGTCTGGGAGAGCTTCTCCGAGGGCTGGGCGACGGACGTGGCGAAACAGCTCAAACTCAACCCCACGATCCTGCGGGCCGATTACGGCAAGATCCCGGACCTTAAGGCCGTCGACTGGTCCGGCGACGTCGTCTTCGTGGCCAACGGCACGACGAGCGGCGTCAAGATCCCCGACTGGGAATGGATCCCCGCCGACCGCGAGGGCCTTTCCATCTGCGACGCCACGAGCGCCGTCTTCGCCATGGAGGTGGACTGGGCGAAGGTGGACGCCCTCACCTTCTCGTGGCAGAAGTGCCTCGGCTCCGAGGCGGCCCACGGGATGCTCGTCCTGGGCCCGCGTGCCCAGGAGCGCATCGCCGCCTACGATCCCCCCTGGCCCCTCCCCAAGATCTTCCGGATGAAAAAGGCGGGGAAGCTGGACCTCGCCATCTTCCAGGGGGACACGATCAACACCCCCTCCATGCTCTGCGTCGAGGACTACCTCGATGCCCTGGCCTGGGCGGCGGGTCTCGGCCTGAAGGGCCTCATCGCCCGCTCCGAGGCCAACCTCGGGGTCGTGGAGGAGTTCGTCGCCGCCAACGACTGGATCGCCTTCCTGGCGGAGGACAAGAAGATCCGTTCCAACACCTCCGTCTGCCTCACCGTCGTCGCCGAAGAGGTCCGGAGGCTGGCGCCGGCGGAGCGGGAGAAGTTCCTCAAGGGGATCTCGAGCGAGCTGGCGAAGCGGAAGATCGCCTACGACATCAACTCCTACCGGGACGCACCGGCGGGTTTCCGCTTCTGGTGCGGCCCGACGGTGGAACCCGGGGACCTGAGAACGGCCCTGGGGGCCCTCAAGGAGGTCTACGAAGAGAGGGTCAAGGCCCTCGGTCACAACTGAAGAGATACAGACAAGGAGCACTGAACCCATGAAAAAGGTCCTCATCAGCGACAACCTGTCGGCGGAAGGGGTGGCCGTGTTCCGCAACACCCCGGGGATCGAGGTGGACGTCATGACCAACCTCACCCCCGACGAGCTTCGGGGTGTCATCAAGGAGTACGACGGTCTCGTGATCCGCAGCGCCACCAAGGTCACCAAGGAGATCATCGACGCGGCGGAAAACCTCAAGGTCATCGGCCGGGCCGGGAGCGGTCTGGACAACGTGGACATCGGCGCCGCCAGCAAGAGGGGGATCGTCGTCATGAACACCCCCGGCGGCAACACCATCACGACGGGGGAGCACGCCATCGCCCTCATGGTCTCCCTGGCCAGGAAGATCCCCCAGGCCACGGCCTCCATGAAGGCCGGCAAGTGGGAGAAGAACAAGTTCATCGGCAACGAGCTCTTCAACAAGGTCCTGGGGGTCATCGGCATCGGCCGCGTGGGCTCCATCGTCGCCGACCGGGCCCTGGGACTGAAGATGCGCGTCATCGCCTACGACCCCTTCATCTCCCGCGAGGCGGCGGAGAAACTGGGCATCACCCTCGTCTCCCTCGACGAACTCCTGAAGGAGGCGGATTTCATCACCATCCACACCCCCATGACGAAGGAGACCCGGGGCCTCATCAACGCCAACGCCTTCGCCAAGATGAAGAAGGGGGTCTACATCATCAACTGCGCCCGGGGCGGGATCGTGAGCGAGAAGGATCTCTATGACGCCCTCGTGTCGGGCAAGGTGGCCGGGGCGGCCCTCGACGTCTTCGAGGAGGAGCCCACGAAGAACATGGACCTCATCTCCCTGCCCAACGTCATCTGCACGCCCCACCTCGGGGCCTCGACGGACGAGGCGCAGATCAATGTCGCCGTCGCCATCGCCAAGCAGATGGCGGCCTATCTCACGACGGGGGAGATCGTCAACGCCGTCAACTTCCCCTCCGTGAGCGCCGAGCTCCTGAACGTCATCGAGCCCTACCTCGATCTCGCCGAAAAGCTGGGGAAATTCCACATCCAGCTCGTCACGGGGGGGATCCAGGAGGTGAAGGTGGAATACAGCGGCAAGATCCTGGACTACAACGTCGCGCCCCTGACCATCGCCCTCCTCAAGGGTCTTTTGACCCCCATCCTCAAGGAGAACGTCAACTACATCAACGCCCCCGTGGTGGCCAAGGAGCGGGGCATCCGGGTCGTGGAGGCGAAGAGCACGGAGATGAAGGACTACACCAGCCTCATCACCCTGAAGATCAAGACCTCCCAGGAGGAGAGCTGCACCGCCGGGGCCCTCTTCGGCCTCAAGGACCCCCGGATCGTCCGGGTGAATCAGTTCGTCATGGACGTGGTGCCCGAGGGGAACATGCTCGTCCTCTACAACTACGACCGCCCCGGCGTCATCGGCAACATCGGGACGACCCTGGGGAATCACAACGTCAACATCGCCCGGCTCCACCTGAGTCGGGAGCAGGTGGACCAGAAGGCCCTCGTCATCCTCAGCACGGACGGGGTCGTGCCCCCGGAGGTGATGGAAAAATTGAGGCGCCTGCCCAACGTCATCTCCGTGACGGACCTCGAGATGTAACGTGACGAGGAGACCCAGAAAGGATCAGCGGTCATGGCCAACGTGGTAATCGTCGGGACCCAGTGGGGAGACGAGGGGAAGGGGAAGGTGGTGGACCTCTACGCGGAGAACGCCGACGTCGTCGTCCGCTTCCAGGGGGGCAACAACGCCGGTCACACCCTGGTGGTGAAGGGCGAACAGACGATCCTGCACCTCATACCCTCGGGGATCCTCCACGACAACAAGGTCTGTATCATCGGCAACGGCGTCGTCGTGGACCCCGCCGTCCTCTTGGGGGAGATCGACGACCTGCGGGCCCGGGGTCTCTTCCCTCCCAACACGCGCCTCCTCGTCAGCGAGAAGGCCCACATCATCATGCCCTACCACCGGCGGCTGGATGCGGCCCGGGAGAACAGGAGGGGGGGCAAGAAGATCGGCACGACGGGGCGGGGGATCGGACCGGCCTACGAGGACAAGGTCGCCCGCTGCGGGGTGCGCCTCATCGACCTCTTCGACGAGGGGGTCCTGAGGGAGAAGATCGCCGCCAATCTCGAGGAGAAGAACTTTCTCCTCACCCGCTATTTCGGCGAGGAACCCGTGGACGCCGAGGAGGTCTTCGCCGAGTACCGGGAGTACGGCAAGCGCCTGAAGCCCTTCGCCGCCGACACCTCCCTCGCCCTCGCCCGGGAGGTCCGGCGGGGCAGCCGCATCCTCTTCGAGGGGGCCCAGGGCTCTCACCTCGACGTCGATCACGGGACCTACCCCTTCGTGACCTCCTCCAACACCGTCTCCGCCAACGCCGCCTGCGGCGCCGGCATCGGGCCGGCGGCGATCCACAACGTCATCGGGATCGTGAAGGCCTACACGACCCGCGTGGGGGGCGGGCCCTTCGTCACGGAGCTGACGGACGCCGTCGGCGATCACATCCAGCGGGTCGGCCGGGAGTTCGGGGCCACGACGGGCAGGAGGCGTCGCTGCGGCTGGCTGGACATGGTCCTGGTGCGGCACGCCATACGCGTGTCGGGCATCAACGCCCTGGCCATAACCAAGCTCGACGTCCTGACGGGCCTCGAGCGGTTGCGGATCTGCACGGCCTACGAAAACGACCAGGGGGAGAGGTTCACCCTCGCCGTGCCCTCCCAGGTCGAGGCCCTCGCCGCCTGTCGGCCCGTTTACGAGGAGATCGAGGGGTGGACGGAGGACATCTCCCAGGCCCGGCGTCTGGAGGAGCTGCCCAAAAACTGCCGCCGTTACCTGGAGTTGATCGCCAACCTCGCCGACACGGAGCTGGCCCTCGTCTCCGTGGGGGCCGGCCGCCACGAGACCATTGTGCTCAGGAACCCCTTCTCCGGCTGAGGGGGAAGTTTTGACCTTGACAGGGAGGGGCGTTGCTGTTAAGAGACGCCCCCTTCCCGGTATCCCGAAGGGACGTTAGCTCAGGCGGTAGAGCAGCGGACTTTTAATCCGTTGGTCGCGGGTTCGATTCCCGCACGTCCCACCATACCAAACTAACATTTTATCCCATTTTTCCGACTACGCAGCGGCCCTGGAAAGACAAATTATGCGCGTAGCATAAGGTTTAACTCCTTGATATCATTGAGCGAAAACCTACGCTTAGGCAGCGATTGAGGATTTTGCAAATTCTCGATATTATTGAACTTTATTGAAAAACGCCGTGTCGGCCCCCGATGGGAAAAGTTTTTAGGTTTCACTCATATTTATCCTGCGGCCTCCTCCTGGCGGCCATGGCCCCCCTCTTCCTCCCGGGGGGCTGCCGGGGGGAGACGGACGCCGAGGGGCGCTACCGGGCCCTGCGGGAGGCCATGGTGGCACGCCAGATCGCCGACCGGGGGGTCCGCCACGAGGGGGTCCTGGCGGCGATGCGCAAGGTCCCCCGCCACCTCTTCGTGCCCCCCCATCTGCGCCCCCTGGCCTACGGGGACCATCCCCTCCCCATCGGCGAGGGCCAGACCATCTCCCAGCCCTACATCGTCGCCCTCATGACGGAGGCCCTCGCCCCCGACCGGTCCATGAAGGTCCTCGAGATCGGCACCGGTTCCGGTTACCAGGCCGCCGTCCTGGCGGAGCTCTGCCGCGAGGTCTTCACCATCGAGATCATCCCTTCCCTCGCCAGGAAGGCCCAAGAGATCCTCGGCAGGACCTACCCCAACGTCCGGGTCCGCATCGGCGACGGCTACCGGGGCTGGCCCGAGGAGGCCCCCTTCGACGCCGTCATCGTCACCTGCTCCCCCCGGGCCGTCCCCGAGCCCCTCATCGCCCAGCTCCGCGAGGGCGGCAGGATGATCATCCCCGTGGGGGAGGCGGGGGCCCAGGAGCTCGTCCTCCTGAAGAAGGAAAAGGGCCGTCTCCGCCGGCACTCCATCCTCCCCGTCCGTTTCGTCCCCATGGTCGATCCTCGGGGCGGTATCTACTGATCCTCACCGGGATCGATCACCCGGCGCCGCCCCGAAAAGGCCTTGACAAAAAGGACGAAAGGGATATCTTGGGGACGCTTCACAATCCCCAATAAATCCTTGAAGGAGGGAATAGGTATGAGATTTTTTAGGTCCGTTTTCGCATTGACGTTGGTCCTGGCCCTGGTGGCGTTCCTGGGCGGATGCGCCAAACCCCCCGAGGCGGAAAAGGCGGCCGCCAAGGCGGCCATGGACGCCGCCGTCGGCGCCGGCGCGGACAAGTACGCCGCCCCTGACTTCGCCGCCGCCAAGAAGGCCTGGGAAGGCGCGGAGGCCCAGATGGGGGAAAAGAAATACGAAGAGGCCAAGCAGGGTTACCTGAACGCCAAGGCCGCCTTCGACAAGGCCGCCGCCGCGGCGGCGACGGGGAAGACGGCCGCCGTCTCCGAAGCGACGGCCGCCCTGGCCGTCCTCGAGGAAGGGTGGAAAGAGCTCTCCGCCACGGCCAAGAAGCTGGAGAAGAAACTGAAAGATCAGAAGGACGCCTGGGAGGCCGACGTCAAGGCCTTTGAGGAGGGTCTGAAGGCCGCCAAGGACGCCGTCAACAAAGATCCCCTGGGGGCGAAGAAGAAGGCCGGGGAGCTGAAGGCCCTCCTGGACAAGTGGGACGCCGCCTTCAAGGAGCTGGCCGCCGTCCCGGAAAAACCCGCCAAGAAGGGTAAGAAGAAGTAGTAGACGCCCGGAAGGGAAACCCGACGACAAGAGGCGTCCCCGGCAGGGGGCGCCTCTTTTTGCGTCCCCTCCGTGGTCGCCCGGCGGGAGAGTTTTTGCAAAGCCCCGGGATTTCTGCTATCATGAAAACCCGTGAATCCCCGGGTCGCCGGGGACGGTAAAATCAGTAAGGGGGACTGTTCGGAGATGATCTACAACGAAGATTTCGAGACCCTGCCCCGGGAGGCCCTGGAGGCCCTGCAGCTCAAGCGCCTGCGGCAGGTGACGGAACGGGTCTATCACACCGTCGCCTTTTACAGGAGGGCCTTCGACGAGGCCGGCGTCAAGCCCGACGACATCAGGAGCCTCACGGACCTGCGGAGGCTCCCCTTCACCACGAAGAAGGATCTCCAGGACAACTACCCCTTCGGACTCTTCGCCGTGCCCATGAGCAGCATCGTCCGCCTCCATGCCTCCTCGGGGACGACGGGGCGCGCCACCGTCGTGGGTTACACGAAGAGGGACATCGACACCTGGTCGGAGCTCATGGCCCGCTGTTTCGTCGCCGCCTCGGTGACGAAGAACGACATCATCCACAACGCCTACGGCTACGGCCTCTTCACGGGGGGTCTGGGGGTCCACTACGGGGCCGAGCGCCTCGGCGCCAGCGTCATCCCCATCTCGGGGGGCAACACGAAGAGGCAGATCATGATCCTCCAGGACTTCGGCCCGACGGTCATCTGCTGCACCCCCTCCTACGCCCTGAACCTCGCCGAGCAGGGGCGGTCCATGGGGGTGGACATGGAGGCCCTCAAGCTCCGGGTGGGCGTCTTCGGGGCCGAGCCGTGGAGCGACACGATGCGCCAGCAGATCGAGGCCTCCTTGAACATCACGGCCCTCAACATCTACGGCCTGTCGGAGATCATGGGCCCGGGGGTCGCCATGGAATGCCTGGAGGGACGGGAAGGGATGCACATTTTCGAGGACCACTTCCTCGTCGAGACCATCGACCCCGTCTCGGGTGAGGTCCTCCCCCCGGGGGAACAGGGGGAACTGGTCTTCACCACCCTGACGAAGGAGGCCTTCCCCCTCATCCGCTACCGCACCCGCGACATCTCCCGTCTCTTCGCCGCCCCCTGCCGCTGCGGCCGGACCCTCTACCGCATGGACCGCGTCATGGGCAGGAGCGACGACATGCTCATCATCCGCGGCGTGAACGTCTTCCCCTCCCAGATCGAGGCCGTCCTCATGGGTATCGAGGGGCTGGAACCCCACTACCAGCTCATCGTGGACCGGGCGGGGACCCTGGACACCCTCGAGGTCCAGGTGGAGGTGACGGAGAGCCTCTTCGCCAACGCCGACGAGGTGAAGGTCCTCCAGAGGCTCGACCGGCGCATCACCAAGGATCTCAAGGACTATCTGGGGATCACGGCGAAGGTGAAACTCGTGGAGCCCAAGTCACTCCAGAGATCGGAGGGGAAGATCAGCCGCGTCATCGATCGCCGCAAAATCTAACGACGGAGGGAGAACCATGAAAGTCGAGCAGATCTCCGTGTTCCTCGAGAACAAGCCCGGCGGCCTCGAGGAGGTCACCCGCATCATCAAAGACGCCGACATCAACATCCGCACCCTCTCTCTGGCCGATACGACGGACTTCGGCATCCTGCGCCTCATCGTCAACGACGTGGACAAGGCCAGCCGGGTCCTGAGGGACAACGGCCTGAGGGTGAGCCGGACGACCGTCGTGGCCGTGGAGGTGCCGGACCGGCCCGGGGGTCTCCACGGGATCCTCGAGGTCCTGGCGAGGGAGAACATCAACGTCGAGTACCTCTACGCCTTCGTGGAGAAGAGCGGGGAGAACGCCGTCATCATCTTCCGCTTCGACGATTCCGACGCGGCCATCGAGGTGTTGAAAAAAAATAACTTCACCGTCCTTTCGGGGGACAAGCTCTACTCCCTCTGAGGCGGTCCCGGTCCATAGCTCGTATTTTTACCTAAAATTCTTATCTTAACGGAGGAGGTATCATGGCCATCAGGAAGAAAGAGGCGTGGCAGCTCGTGGAGGAACAGCTCACCAAGTGGAACGTCTCCACGAAGGAGAAGAAGAAGGAGGAGGGGGAAAAACCCAGACCTGTCATCACCATCTCCCGGGAGGCGGGCTGCGGGGGGACCAAGATCGCCAAGATGCTGGCCGAGAGGCTCGGGATGGATCTCATGGGGGGCAAGATCATCCAGATGGTCGCCGAGAGCGTGGAGATGAGCGAGAAGGTGGTCCAGTCCCTCGACGAGAAGGAGATCACCAAGAGGGACGACTGGTTGAACTCCCTCTTCGAGACCCGCCACCTCTGGCCCGACCAGTACCTCCATCACCTGACGAAGGTCATCGGCACCATCGGCCGACACGGCAACGCCATCATCCTCGGGCGGGGCGCCAATTTCATCCTCCCCGAGCAGGACACCTTCCGGGTGAGGATCATGGCCCCCTACGAGGTGAAGGTCAAGAACATCCTAAGGACCACCCGGGAGGAGGCGGAACGTTACCTCATCAAGACGGAGGCGGACCGCCGCGCCTTCATCCGCAAGTACTTCAACCAGGACGTCACCGACCCCGTCCACTACGACCTCACCATCAACATGAGGGCCATAACCGTCGAGGGGGCCGTGGAGGCCATCATCGCCGCCTTCAAGTCCTGGCGCCCCTGAGGGCCCTCAGCCCTTGATGCACCCCACCGTGCGGAGCCTGGCCACCTTCCTGGCCAGGCCGGCACGGTGGACCACCTCCACCACGTGATCCACCCTTTTGTAGGCCTCGGGGATCTCCTCCCGGAGGGTCCCCTTGCCGGAGGCCATGACGATCACCCCCCGCTCGGCCATCTCCCGATGGATGGCCCTCCCCTTGCTCGCCTTCGTCGCCTGGGCGCGGCTCATCAAGCGCCCCGCCCCGTGGCAGGCGCTGCCGAAGGTCTCCCGGTAGGCCACCTCCGTCCCGGTGAGGATGTAGGACCCCGTGCCCATGTCGCCGGGGATCAAAACGGGCTGGCCCACGGGGCGGTAGCGGGCGGGCACGAGGGGGTGACCCGGCGGCAGGGCCCTCGTGGCCCCCTTGCGATGGACACAGAGGGTAATCTCCCCCCCCTCGACGGGGAAGCGTTCGATCTTGGCGATATTGTGACAGACGTCGTACAGGAGATTCATGGCGATCTTGACGGGCGACAGGCCGAGGGCCTTGGCGAAGGTCTCCCTCGTCCAGTGGGTCAGCATCTGGCGGTTCGCCCAGGCGTAGTTGGCGGCGCAGGCCATGGCGGCCAGGTAGTCCTTCCCCGCCGGAGAGGAGAGATAGGCGCAGGCGAGCTGACGATCCGGGAGGGGGAAGCCGAGGCGGGGGATCTCCTTGACCATCATGGCCAGGTAGTCGTCGCAGATCTGGTAGCCGAGGCCCCGGGAACCGCTGTGGAGAAAGACCGTCACCTGGCCGAGGAACAAGCCGAAGAGGGCGGCCGCCTGCTCGTCGAAGATCTCCTCCACCACCTCGATCTCGAGGAAGTGGTTTCCCGACCCGAGGGTCCCCAGCTGTTCCCGCCCCCTCTCCAGGGCCCGGTCGCTGACCCTGTCCGGGTCGGCCCCCTCCATGCAGCCCCCGTCCTCCGTCGTCTCCAGGTCGCCCTCGGTACCGTAGCCGTGGCGGACGGCCCAGCGGGCCCCCTCCTCCAGGACCTTCCGTTCCTCCTTGAGGGAGAGCTTCAGCTCCCCCTTCGAACCCACGCCGGACGGGATGGCCTCGAAAAGGGCGGCGACGAGGTCCGGGAGTCTTGCCTTGATCTCCTCGAACCGGAGGCGGGTGGTCAGGACGCGACAGCCGCAGTTGATGTCGTACCCCACGCCCCCGGGGGAAATGATGCCCTCCTCGAGGTCGAAGGCGGCCACGCCGCCGATGGGGAAACCGTAACCCCAATGGACGTCGGGCATGGCGAGGGAACGACCCACGATCCCGGGGAGGTGGGCCACGTTCTCCACCTGTTTCGGGCTCTCGTCCCCCTTCATCTCCCCCAGGAGGCGGGCGTCGGCATAGATGAGACCCGGGACCCTCATCCCGCCCCTCTTGGGTATCTCCCAGCGGTAATCGTCGATCTTCTTGAGTTCCTGACGGCTCTCCATAACCATCCCTTCTTCAGATATCGAGGATGAAACGGGCACGCCATCCCCGGGCGGTTTTGCTCACCTCCGCCTTATGGTACGTCACGGCCTTCACCTCCGTGCCCGCCTCGTGCCGGGCGGGGTCGAAGGTCTCGCCCCTCAAGACGGCCTCGAGGGAGTGCTCATAAAGACCGAGGATCTCGATCCCGGCGGCGGTGAAACCGCCTACGTTGTAGAGACCGAGGAGCTCCCGCAGATAGTTGATCAACAGATCCGTCCGGTCCAGGCCGGAGACGGCGATCCTCCTCTCCTCCTCCTCTTTAAGGGGCGACGGCGTAAGGACCCTGCAGAGGGCCCTCCCCGCCCCGGCGAAGACCTCCTCAAGGGTGGGCGCCGTCACCTCCACCCCCAGATCCGCCGTGTGATCAAAGAGGCGGTAAGACGCCGTTTCCTTCTTCGTCATCTTCCTCGCCGTCCGCCGCTCCCTGTTCCCGCTCCACCCGGGCCAGGCCCACGAGGCGCTCCCCTTCCTCCAGGTCGAGGAGCCTGACCCCCTGGGTGGCCCGGTGGATCAGGGGGATCTCCTCCACGCCCAGACGCAGGAGCTTGCCGGCGTTGCTGATGAGGATCAGGTCCTCGTCGCCCGCCACCTGGCAGATCCCCGAGACCAATCCGACCTTGGGGACCGTCCTGATGTTGATCGTCCCCTTGCCGCCCCGGCTCTGGAGGCGGTATTCCTCCGTCAGGGTCCTCTTTCCGTAACCCCGTTCCGTCACGGTGACCACGGAGGTCCCCTCCGCCGGTATCTCGACGCCGACGACCGTGTCGTCATCCTCCATGGTGATGCCCCTGACACCGCGGGCCTGGCGCCCCATGTCGCGGACCTCCGTCTCGGAGAAGCGGATGGCCTTGCCCCGGCGCGTGGCGAGGAAGATGTCCTGGTCGCCCGTCGTGAGGCGGCAGTCGATGAGTTCGTCGCCCTCGTCGACGGAGACGGCGATGATGCCCGTGCTGCGGGGGTTGGCGTAGGCCGACAGGGGGGTTTTCTTGATCACCCCCCGCTTCGTCACCATGACGACGAAACGGTCATCGGAGAACTCCTTGACGGGTACCGTGGCCGCCGGCCTCTCACCGGGGGAGAGGTTCACGAGGTTGACGATGGCCTTGCCCTTCGCCGCACGGCCGGCCTGGGGTATCTGGTAGACCTTCAGCCAGTACACCCGCCCGACGTTGGTGAAGATCAGGACGTAGGCGTGGGTCGAGGCGGTGAAGACCTTTGCGACGAAATCCTCCTCCTTCGTCCCCATGGCCGTCTTGCCCCGGCCGCCCCGGCGCTGGCTCCGGTAGAGGCTGACGGGGTTGCGCTTGATGTAGCCCGAGTGGGTGATGGTCACCACCATCTCCTCCTCGACGATCATGTCCTCGACGTCGATGTCCTCGGGGTGGAGGACGATCTCCGTCCGTCGTTCGTCGCCGTAACGTTCCCTGATCTCCGTCAGCTCCTGGACGATGACGTCGAGGACCTTTTGCGGGTCGTCGAGGATCGCCTGGAGGTCCCTGATGAGGGCCGTCTGCTCTTCATAGTCCTTGGAGATCTTCTCCCTCTCCAGGGAGGTGAGGCGCTGGAGACGCATCTCGAGGATGGCCCTGGCCTGTTCCTCCGAGAGGTCGAAACCCTCCCGGAGGGCCAAAGAGGCCTCTCTGGGGCCCGCCGAAGCCTTGATGACGGCGATGATCTCGTCGATACGGGCGAGGGCCTTCATGAGACCTTCGAGGATATGGGCCCGCTCCTTCGCCGCCTTGAGGTCGTGGCGCGTCCTGCGGACCACGATCTGTTTCCGGTACTCCACGAAGGAGGAGATCATCTCCTTGAGGTTGAAGACCTTGGGCTGGTTCCCCTCGATGGCCAGCATGATCACCCCGAAGGAAGACTCCATCTGGGTGTGTTTGTACAACTGATTGAGGATCGCGTTGGCGGCCTCGTCCCTCTTCAGGTCGAGGACGATGCGGATCCCCTCGCGGTCCGACTCGTCCCTCAGGTCGGAGACGCCCTCGATCCGCTTCTCCTTGATCAACTCGGAGATCTTCTCGATGAGGTTCGCCTTGTTCACCTGATAGGGGAGCTCGGTGACGACGATGCTCTCCCGATCGGTCCGGGCGTTGCGTTCGATCATGGCCCGGGCGCGGATCTTGATGATCCCCCGGCCCGTCTCGTAGGCCGAGACGATGCCGTCGATGCCGTTGATGAAGCCGGCCGTGGGGAAGTCCGGCCCCGGGATGTACCTCATCAGCTCCCTCACGGTGATCCCGGGGTTCCTGATCAGGGCGACGGTCCCGTCGATGACCTCCCTGAGGTTGTGGGGCGGGATGTTCGTGGCGACACCGACGGCGATGCCCGAGGTGCCGTTGAGGAGCAACAGGGGGATCCGGGTGGGGAGGAGGGAGGGTTCCCTGAGGGATTCGTCGTAGTTGGGCACGAAGTCCACCGTGTCCTTCTCCAGGTCCGCCATGATCTCCTCGGCGATGCGGGCCATGCGGATCTCCGTGTAGCGCATCGCCGCGGGGGGATCGCCGTCGAGGGACCCGAAGTTGCCCTGCCCGTCGATGAGGGGGTAGCGCATGTTGAAGTCCTGGGCCATGCGGACGATGGTGTCGTAGGCCGCCGCGTCCCCGTGGGGGTGGTACTTGCCGATGATGTCGCCGACGATGCGGGCGGATTTCCGATAAGGCCGGTTCCACCGGTTGCCCATCTCGTACATGGCGAAGAGGACGCGGCGGTGGACGGGCTTCAGTCCGTCCCGGACGTCGGGTATGGCCCGGCCGATGATGACGCTCATGGCGTAGTCCATGTAGGACCTTCTCATCTCGTCCTCGATGTTCACCGGGACGGACCGTTGTAACACTGGCTCCATGGTCAACTCCCCTTTTTCTCCCTACGGCGCCCCGTCACACGTCAAGGTTTGAGGCGTAGAGGGCGTTTTTGTATATGAAGTCCTTACGGGGTTCCACCTGGTCCCCCATGAGGGTCGTGAAGATCTCGTCTGCCACCACGGCGTCGTCCACCCGTACCTGGAGGAGGGTCCTCTTCTCCGGGTTCATGGTGGTCTCCCACAGCTGCTCGGGGTTCATCTCGCCGAGACCCTTGTAGCGCTGGATCGTCAGGTCTTTCCTCCCCTGGGCCACGACGGTCTCCACCAGTTCGCCCAGGTCCTTCACGATCCGCTCCCCGTCGGCGCCGTTCAACAGGAGGCGGTAGGGCGGCTCGCCGACGGCGGAGAGGGAGGCCATCTGCACCCGGAGGTCGCTGAAGAGGGGCGATCGGAAGATATCCCTGTCCACGCAAGTCTCCGCGCGCCTCCCGTCCTCCTCCGTGACGAAGACCATCTTGAACCCGCCCCGGTCCTGGTCGCAATCGACGCGCCAGGAGACGACCTTCCCGCCCATGGCCAGGGCGGTCCGAGCGGCCAGGCGACCCACGGCCTCTTCGGACTTGAAGTCGTGATCGGAGAAGGCGGGATCCCGGGCGAGGATCTTGATGATCTCCCGATGACGGCCCTCCCGCTCGAACCGATCCAGGATCGTGCCGACCCGCACGGCCCTCTTGACGAAGGTCGAGAGTCTGTTCCCCGTGACCAAAGACCCGCCGTTGAGATCGGAGGCCAGTTGGCAGCGACTGACGCCGTTTTCGATGATGAACTCCTTCATCCTCTCCTCGTCGGAGACGTATATCTCCCGCTTCTTGTCGGCGATGCGGAAAAGGGGAGGCTGGGCGATATATAGGTAGCCCCGCTCGATGACCTCCCTCATCTGCCGGAAGAAGAAGGTCAGAAGGAGGGTGCGGATGTGGAGGCCGTCGACGTCGGCATCGGTCATGATGATGATCTTGCGGTACCTGATCTTGGAGATGTCGTAATCCTCCTTGCCGATCCCCGTGCCCAGGGCCGTGACGATCATCTTGATCTCCTCGTTCTGGAGCATCTTGTCGAACCGTGCCTTCTCGACGTTGAGGACCTTGCCCCGCAGGGGCAGGATGGCCTGGAATCTCCTGTCCCTCCCCTGTTTGGCCGAGCCACCCGCCGAGTCTCCCTCCACGAGGTAGAGCTCGCTCCGGGCGGGGTCGCGTTCCTGACAGTCCGCCAATTTTCCCGGCAGGGAACCGACCTCGAGGGCGCTCTTCCTCCTCGTCAGCTCCCTCGCCCTCCTGGCCGCCTCCCTGGCCCGGGCGGCCTCCAGGCACTTGTTGAGGAGCTGCTTGGCCACGGCGGGGTTCTCCTCGAGGTACGCCCCGATCCGCTCGTAGACGATCCCCTCCACGAGGCCCTTGACCTCGCTGTTCCCCAGCTTCGTCTTCGTCTGGCCCTCGAACTGGGGGTTTTTGATCTTGACGCTGATCACCCCCGTAAGACCTTCCCGCAGGTCCTCCCCCTTGAGACTCTCCCGTCCCCCCTTGAGGAGGTTGTTGGCCGAGGCATAGTTGTTGAAAACCCTCGTCAGGGCGGAACGGAAACCGATGAGATGCGTCCCCCCCTCGGTGGTGTTGATGCTGTTGGCGAAGGAGAAGACGTTCTCCGTGTAGGTGTCGTTGTACTGGATCGCCACCTCGACAAAGCAGTCCTCCCGGGAGCCGCTCACGTAGATGGGGCTCTTGTGGAGGACACGTTTGTTCCTGTTGAGATACTCCACGAAGGAGACAATCCCGCCCTTGTAGTAGAACTCGCTGGTCTTGTCCGTCCGCTCGTCGATGAGGGTGATGCGGACCCCGCTGTTGAGGAAGGCGAGCTCCCTGAGGCGGTTGGAGAGGATGTCGAAACTGAACTCCGTCTCCTCGAAGATCTCTTCGCTGGGCTTGAAGGTGATCTTCGTCCCCCTCCGCCTCGTCTTACCCACCATCTCCAGGGGCGCCAGGGGGACGCCGTTGCGGTAGGACTGGGTGTAGATGTTGCCGTCCCTCCTCACCTCCAGATCGAGGTACGAGGAAAGGGCGTTGACGACCGACACCCCCACGCCGTGGAGGCCCCCGGAGATCTTGTAGTTGTCGTTGGAAAACTTCGCCCCCGAGTGGAGCTTCGTCAAGACCACCTCCGCCGCCGACACCCCTTCCGTCTTGTGGATATCCACGGGAATACCCCGCCCGTTGTCGTCGACGCTGACGCTGTTGTCGGGACGGATGGTGACGACGATGGTATCGCAGAAACCGGCGGCGGCCTCATCGATGGAATTGTCCACGACCTCGTAGACCAGATGGTGCAGTCCCTCCTTACCGGTACTGCCGATGTACATGGCCGGTCTTTTACGGACCGCCTCCAGGCCCTCGAGGACCTTGATACTGTCGGCCCCGTAATCTAAGCCCACTGTCTCGTTAATCATTTGCCACCCCAACCCTCAAGTTTCAACGGCATGATAATACTTATGTAATCGTCATTACCCACCCCCCTCAGGACGGCGGGCTTCATACCCTGGCGTACGTCCAGGAGTATCTCCTCCGCGTCCATCACCTCGAGGGCCTGGATGAGGTAATTGACGTTGTATGCCAGGACCATCTCCTGCCCCTCGTAATTGGCGTCGATCTCGTCGATCGCCTCCCCCAGGTCCGGGTCGTTGGAATTGACGACGATCCGACCTTCCTGGAAGGTAAAGATCGCCGCCCCGGAGGTGCTGCTGCTGGAGATGACGTTCATCCTCTTCAAGGCGTGGAGAAGGGACTGGCGATCAAGGCGGACGACGACCCCCTTCTCGGGGGGCAGGACCCGGCGGTAATCGGGATAGACACCGTCGATGAGACTCACCTTGAGGGTCGTGTCTTGGGTCTTGAGGACGAAGACCCCGTCGTCCACACCGAACCGTACCGTGCCCTCCACCTCCTCCAGGATCCTCCTCACCTCCGTCAGGCCCTTCCTCGGGATGATGACGCCGTTTTCGAGCTTAAAATCCCCCGCCTCCCCCGGTTGACCGTAGGCCATGGCCAACCGATGGCCGTCCGTGGCCGTCATCTTGAGACGGGGGCCGTTGACGGAGTCCTCGACCTCGAAATAGACCCCCCTCAGCTGGTTTTTCGCATCGTCCGTGACGGGCGAGGCATAGATGCTTTTTCGGATAATGGTTGCGAGGCCGTCGGCGGCGATCTCGTAGAGGGGCATATCCTCCCATTCGATGACGGAGGGAAAATCCTCGGCCGGCATCCCGTTCAGACGATAGACGACCTTCCCGGCCGTCATGGTCACCCGGTTTCGCTCGTTCGTCACCACCCGTATCTTCTCCTCCTGGACCTCCTTGGCCATCTCGAAGACCTTTTTGGCCGAGATGGTGATCTCACCCGGTTCTACGATCTCGATCCCCAAGCGGGTGATGAGGCTGATCTCCCGGTCCGTGGCCACGATCTTCAGACGGTCTTCCTCCGTTTTCAGGAGGATGTTGTTCAGGATGGGCAAGGTCGTCTTCTTTTCGGTGATCCCCAAGGTCCTGGAAACACCCCTCATCAAAACGTTTCTGTCGATGTCGAATTGCATCTTTTTCACCTCGCGTCCGGTTTATGTCCTATGTCTTTAAAAAATCTTCGATAGAAAGATAAGTTTCAATAGGAACGCCTGTGGAAAAGGGGATAACGTTTACAAAAGCCTTTAATATCAAACTTCAAGGCAGGAAAAGACCCGTGGTGATCTTTGTTGATGGCCTGTCAATACCTGCTCCTCAATAGGTCCTCGATCTCGTCCATGAGTCTCTTTACCCCGGGGTCCGTCTCCCTCACCTTCTCCATCTTGTGACAGGCATGGATGACCGTCGAGTGATCGCGGCCCCCGATCTTCTCTCCGATATCGGGGAAGGAGGCCTCGGTGATCTTTCTGGCCAGATACATGGCTATCTGCCGAGATAAGGCTATCTGTTTGTTCTTTTTGGGTGATTTTATGTCGGAAACCTTCACGCCCGTCTTGGCGGCCACGGCCTTGACGATCTCGTCGATGGACAGATCGTTGCGGGAGGTGCGACGGATCATGTTCTTGAGGACCTCCCGGACGAGGTCCGTGTCGATGGGTCTTTCCTTGAGGGAGGCGTAGGCCACGATCCTCAGGAGAAAACCCTCGATCTCGCGGATGTTGGACTCCGAATGGGAGGCGATGTAATATGCGACGCTGTCCGGCAGATCGATATTGTTCTCCTGGGTTTTCTTCTTGATGATGGCCACCTTCGTCTCCGTTTCGGGGGGCTGGATGTCGGCGATGAGACCCCACTCGAAGCGGGAACGGAGCCTGTCTTCGAGATTAGGTATTTCCTTGGGGAATTTGTCGCTCGTGACGACTATCTGTTTTCCCGTGTCGTGGAGGGAATTGAAGGTGTGGAAGAACTCCTCCTGGGTCCTTTCCTTACCCGCTATGAACTGGATGTCGTCCATCAACAGACAGTCGATGTTGCGGTATTTGTCGCGGAAGGACTGCATCTTGTCGTAGCGGATGCAGTTGATCATCTCGTTCATGAAGGCCTCGGCGGAGATGTAAAGGACGTTCATGTGGGGATAGAGGTTGATCGTGTGGAGGCCGATGGCGTTGAGGAGGTGGGTTTTACCCAGGCCGACCCCCCCGTAGATGAAGAGGGGGTTATAGTTCTTGGCCGGTTTTTCCGCCACGGCGACGGATGTGGCGTGGGCGAACTGATTAGACGGCCCGACGACGAATCTCTCGAAACTGTAATTGGGGTTGAGGCTGGGGTTGACCTGTTTCAGGCGCCTCTCGTTCTCCGGGACCCTCTTCCCCTCGGCCGGAGACGCCGCCTGCGGGGGCTTGTCGCCTTTCATCTTCCCGTGGTGGATGGAGATCTCGACGACCAGCTCCTTACCCTGCACGGTCTTGACGGAGTTGCGGATGAGATCCAGGTAGTGGTCCGTGATCCAGTCCTTGAAGAAGCGGTTCGGGACGCCCAGACGGAAGACGTCCTCTTCGATACCAAGAAAGCGCAGGGGCCTTATCCACGTATCGAAATTTTGTTTACTCAAACTTTTTTCAATTAAATCAATTACTTGATTCCAAATATCGTTCATTTTCCGTCATTTCTCAACAGGTTTGTCAACACCTGTGAATAAGTTTCTCTGGGACCTCACAGTTTCAGGAGGAGCCCCAGGAGGCGGTCGAGCTCCTCGACGGAAGAGAAGAGGATCTCTATTCTCCCCGAGCCATCCCGTCCCCTGAGACGGACGGGGGCGAGGAACCGCTCCGTCAGCCTCTTTTCGAGGTCTTGAAAGTACGGCTCCCTTTTTCTCTCCCCCCCTTTTTCCCTCTTGGCCTCGGACATGAGACGTACAAGACGTTCCGTGCCCCTGACGGTGAGGGAGCGGTTTTGGACGACCCTGAGGGCCCGCAGTTGGTCGGACGGTTCGGGGAGGGCGAGGAGGGCCCGGGCGTGGCCGGTGCTGATCTTCTTCTCCACCAGGGCCTTCTTCACCTCCTGGGGCAGTTTCAGGAGCCTCAGGGTGTTGGCGACGGTGGAACGATCCTTCCCTACCCGGGCGGCGATCTCCTCCTGGGTGAGGCCGAACCGACCCATCAGGGTCGCGTAGGCCTCCCCCTCCTCGATGGGGTTCAGGTCTTCCCGCTGGAGGTTCTCGATGAGGGAGATCTCGGCCAGGTCTCGATCCTCCGCTTCCCGGATGACGACGGGTACCTCTTTTATCCCCGCCTCCTGAGCCGCCCGCCAGCGTCTCTCGCCGGCGATGATCTCGTAGCCCCCCTCGGTCAGCCTCCTGACCACGAGGGGCTGGATGATGCCGTTTTTCTTCACCGAAGCGACGAGCCCCTCCTGTTGCTCCGCCTTGAAGTCCCTGCGGGGCTGGAAGCGGTTCGGCCTGAGTTCCTCGATCCCGACGGTCAGGTAGTCGAGACGTTTGTCGAGGTTCTTGGCCAGATCGGGGAAGAGGGCGCCGAGACCCTTCCCGAGGGTGGGCTTGGGGGACATCTATACCCTCCCGTTTCTCATGATTTCACCGGCCAGTTCCATGTAGGCCGCCGCCCCCCGGGACCTGATGTCGTAAAGGAGGACGGGGAGACCGTGACTCGGACTCTCGGAGAGACGCACGTTACGGGGGATGACGGTGTTGAAGACCTTGGCCCCGAAGTGACGCCTTACCTCTTCGCTTACCCGATGGGAGAGGAGATTGCGGGTGTCGAACATCGTCAGGAGGATCCCCGCCATGGTCAGGGAGGGGTTGAAGGCAAAGCGGATGAGACGGACGGTGTTCAGGAGATTGGCGAGTCCCTCCATGGCAAAGTACTCGCACTGGAGGGGGACGATATAGTGATCCGCCGCCACGAGGGCGCTGACGGTGAGGATCCCCAGGGAAGGGGGACAATCCAGGAGGATGTAGTGGAAGGAGCCCTTCATTCCCGCCAGGAGGTCCTTCAGCTTACGTTCCCGCTGATCGAGATGGACGAACTCGACCTCGACGCCGATGAGGTTCTGATCCGACGGCAGGACGTGGAGATGGGGCAGACGGGTGGGACGGATGACCTCCTCCACGGGCAGCTGTCCGATGAGGGCGTGGTAGAGGTTCCTCCCCCCGATGGCGCCGCGGTCGATCCCCACACCCGTCGTGGCGTTCCCCTGGGGATCGCAATCGACGAGGAGGACCTCCTGCTCCGCCGTGGCCAGGGAGGCGGCGAGGTTGATGGCCGTCGTCGTCTTGCCTACGCCACCCTTTTGATTGGCAATGGCTATTATTTTACCCATTTTATTTTCTTGATGACAACCAACCGAGAGCGAGAGAGAGACTACCACAAAAGCAAGGTCTTGGGAAGAGTTTTCCCGTCCCGTCAATACAGTTTATGTATAAGATTTAATTTGGTTTTTTGAAAAGAAACAAATTCCTGGGGCGGGGTGAGAAGGGGTGTTTCACCTCCAGGGGCGGTTGGGTAATAAGGCCAATCTTATCAATAACTTTCTCTGTTTCTGACCGCTCTTCGGGACCGAGGACGCCCTTCATCGCCAGGAGCCAGCCGCCGGGACGGACGAAGACGGAGGCGAGGGTCAAAAAGGCGGGGAGGCGAAAGGCGGCCCGGGAGAGGGCCCCATCGTAGGTCCCTCGATGTTCCTCCCGTGCCGCCAGTTCTTCCCCCCGGACGCGATACACCGCCACGTCGGGCAGAGACAGGACCCTGACCGTTTCCCTCAGGAACGAGGCCTTTTTTCGGGACGGTTCGACGAGGGCAAAGCTCAAGTCCCGCCGCACGATCTTGAGGGGCACGGCGGGGAGGCCCTGGCCCGAGCCGAGATCCACGATCCGTTGCGGGCCTCCGGCCAGGAGGGCCAGGGGGGTGAGGGAGTCCACGAAGTGAACCATCACCACCTCCTCGGGTGACCGAGAGGAGATGAGGTTGATCTTTCTGTTCCAGAAGGTGATGAGCTCGAGATAACGCCCGAAGGCCCGGAGCTGTTCTTCGTCGAGGCCGATGCCTAAGGATGATGCGGCGCCGGCGAACCTCTCCCAAAGGCCCTCGCCCATCAGGGGTCGTCTTGGCGGCCGTTGATCATGATCTCCTCCACCCTCCGGAGGTCCTCCTCCGTGTCCACCTCCACGGAGTCATGGTCCGTCTCCACCACCTTGATCCGGTACCCGTGCTCGAGGGCCCGGAGCTGTTCGAGGGCCTCGAGTCGTTCGAGTCGTCCCGTGGGGAGGGACGCGAAGAGTCGAAGGAAGCTCCGCCGGTAGGCGTAGATGCCGTGGTGCTTGTAGTAGACGGCCTTCTGCCCCCCGTCCCTGACGAAGGGGATGGTCGACCGGGAAAAGTAAAGGGCGAAACCGTCCTGGGTGCAGACGGTCTTCACGGCGTTGGGATGGTGGATCTCTTCGGGGCGGACGATCCGGTAGATCAGGGTGGACATGGGTAGATCCGGATCCTCCAACAGGGGGGTCGTCACCTCCTCGATGTGACGGGGATGGAAGAGGGGCTGATCGCCCTGGATGTTGATGACGATCGTGTCGTTACTCAGACCGAGGATCTCCGCCGCCTCGTGTAGACGGTCCGTGCCGGAGCGGTGGCGGGAGGCCGTCATCACGGCCCGGCCGCCGAAGGCCGCCACGGCCTCCCTGATCCGGTCGTCGTCCGTGGCGACGGCCACGAGGTCCACGAGGGGGGAGGAACGAACCCTCTCGTAGACGTGTTGGATCATGGGTTTACCCATCAGGGGCGCCAGGGGCTTCCCGGGGAAGCGGGAGGACTCGTAGCGGGAGGGTATGATGCCGACGACCTTCATGACAGGCCCTCTACAGGTAGGGATCGTCTTTCAGGAGGTGGTTCTTGATGTAATCGGCGACGCCTTCCTCCAGGGTGCGGAAGGTGACGGGGCAACCCGCCTCCTTGAGCTTGTCCATCTTTGCCTCGGTGAAGTATTGATACTGGGCCTCGAGGCCGGGCGGCATGTCGATGTACTCGATGACGGGAGGGAGTCCCATGGCCGCGAAGGTGGCCGCCATGAGGTCGTTCCAGGACCGGGCGCGCCCCGTACCCAGGTTGAAGATGCCGTTGACGGTAGGGTTTTCCAGGAGCCAGAACATGACCTCGACACAGTCCTTCACGTACACGAAATCGCGCATCTGTCCCCCGTCGGGATAGGCGGGCCGATAAGACTTGAAGAGGCCGACCTTGCCCGTCTCCCTGATCTGACCGAAGGCCTTGTGGACGACGCTGCGCATCTCCCCCTTGTGGTACTCGTTGGGACCGAAGACGTTGAAGAATTTCAGTCCCGCCACGTTCCGCTCCCACCCCCTCTTCAGGAGCCACAGGTCGAAGACCTGCTTGGAATAACCGTACATATTGATCGGTTTCAAGGTCTTGGTGACCTCGTCGTCGTCGCTGAATCCTTGCTCGCCCTTTCCGTAGGTGGCGGCGGAGCTGGCGTAGATGAAGCGGATGCCGTTGCGGACGGCCCAGTCGCAGAGCCGGCAGGAGTAGAGGTAATTGTTCATCCACAGGTAATCGGCGTCGCGTTCCGTCGTGGAGGAACAGGCCCCCATGTGGATCAGGGCCCGGCAGGTGAAGTGGACCTGGTCGGCGTAGATCATCTTCAGAAAGTCGTCCTTGTGGATGTACTCTATGAAGCGCCGGTTGACGAGATTTTTCCACTTCTGCGAGGTGCCGAGGCGATCGACGACGACGATATCCTCCACCCCCGCCTCGTTGAGTCTCCAGACGAAGGCGCTGCCGATGAAGCCGGCACCGCCGGTGACCACGATCATCTTGGGCCGCCCTCCTTGATCTGGGATGTTTTCATATCTCCTTCCTCGCCCGGGCGACGGCCGAGGCAATACGGTCGAGCCTTTCCTGGTCCATCTTCACGGGGATCGCCATGAAGAGGGTACGACCCAGGAGGTCCTCCGCCTTCGGGATGTGACGGATACTGTAGTCCACCTTCCCCCGGTAGGAAGGGTCGGTGAAGGGGTATTTCTTGGAATTCGCCGTGGCCCACGAGATCAGGTGGTGCCAGTTGGGGACGTAGTGCCAGTTGTTCTTCTTGAAATTGACCGTATCGACCCCTTCTTTGGCCAGGGCGTCCTGGAAACGGGCCGCCGTCACCTCGTCGGGGAAATTGAAGGCCAAAAAGGTCGCCGTGTCGCCGTCGGGGTCGGGGATGGCCCTGAACCCGATGCCGGGTACCTCGGAGAGGACGGCCTTGACGGCGGCCTTGTTGCGTCGCTGGGCGGCGATGATATCGTCCAGCTTCCTGAGCTGGGCCAGGCCCAGGGCCCCCTGGAGTTCGTTCATCCGGAAGTTGAAGCCCAAGATGGGGTGCCTCTCCTGGGCGCGGCTGACCCGGGGGTCGTGGTCATGGCCGTGATCGTGGTACCAGTCCGCCCGCTCGTACAGGTCCTTGCGGTCCGTCACCACCATACCGCCCTCGCCGGTGGTCATGGTCTTGTAGTAGTCGAAGCTGAAGATGCCCATGTCGCCGAAGGTCCCGAGTTTCTTCCCCCGGAAGCTCCCGCCCGCCGCCTGGGCGTTGTCCTCGAGGACGAGGAGAAAGGACCGGCGGGCCGCCTCCACGATACGGTCGATATTGGCCGGGGCGCCGCACATGTGAACGGGTATCACCGCCTTGGTATAGGGGGTCATCTTGCGGATGATGTCGTCGGGGTCGAGGCAGAGGCTCTCGTCTATATCCGCCATCACGGGTACGGCGCCGACCTCCAGGACGGCCTCGTAGGTGGCGATGAAGGTGAAGGCGGGACAGATGACCTCGTCGCCCGGCCCCACGTCGAGGGCCGTCAGGGCGACCTTGAGGGCCGCCGAGCCCGAGGTCACGCCCAGGGCGTAGGAAGTGCCGCAGTAACGGGCAAAGGCCTCCTCGAAGAGGCGGACCTTGAACACGCCCCGCCGTTCCTTATCGAAACCGTAGCGCATCAGGACGCCCGTCTCCATGACGTCCATCACCTCTTTAAGCTCTTCTTGACCGATCACTTCCATACCGGGCATATTGAGATCCTCCCGATTTTATTGTTTTTGTTTCACCATGCGGCCCGATAGATCTCGAGGGCCGCCTCACGATCAATCTTCCGGGGATTGTTCTCCAGGGGCCTGGTGACCGTCAGGGCCTGTTCGGCCAGGTCGGCGAAGTCCTCCTCGGGGATATCGAGGTCCTCCAGGGACATGGCGACGCCGCAGTCCTCGATGAGGGCCTCCACGGCCTCCACGGCCCGTCCCGCCGCCTCGCGGACGGACAGGCCTTCCGTTTCCTCCCCGAGGGCCTCGGCGAGGTCCGCGAATTTATCCAGGCACCCGGGGAGGTTGAAATTCATCACGGCGGGCAGCAGGACGGTGTTCGCCAAGCCGTGGGGGATCCCGTAGCGGCCCCCCAGGGGGTAGGAGAGGGAATGGACGGCCGTCACCCCGGCGTTGGCGAGTCCCAGGCCGGCATAGAGGCTGGCCAGAAGCATGTTCGACCGGGCCTCGGCGTTGCGGCCGTCGTGAACGGCGACGCGGATATAGCCGCCGATGAGGGCCACCGCCTCGAGGGAAAAGAGCTCGCTCATGGGAGAGGAATTGCGGGAGGTGTAAGACTCGATGGCATGGCACAGGGCGTCGATGCCCGTCGTAGCCGTGGGAAAGGGGGGCAGGGTGAGGGTCAGTTCCGGGTCCAAGAGGGCCACCGTGGGATAGAGGAAGGGGCTGTTCATCCCCTCCTTCTTGTTCAGGTCCTTCCTGACGAAGACGGCCGTGAAGGTGACCTCGCTACCCGTCCCGGCGGTCGTGGGTACCATGACGGTCTTGAGCCCCGGTCCCGGCACCTTGTTGAGACCGAGGAACTCCGCCGCCTTTGCCCGGTGGGCCGCCACGACGGCGATGGCCTTGGCCGTGTCCATGGCGCTCCCCCCCCCGATACCGACGACGGCGTCGCATTTTCCTCTCAGGGCCGCCTTGGCCCCCTCGTCGGCCGTCTCGAGGGGCGGTTCCGGTTCCACGCCGTCGAAAAAGATCGTCTTGAGGCCCCGGCGTGCAAGGATGTCGGCGATCCGCTCTTTCAGCCCCTGGGCCGCCAGGGCGCCGTCCATGACCACGAGGGGGCGGCGGCAGGACAGCTCGGCGAGGCAATCCCCGAGGCCCTCGCAGATCCCCCAGCCGAAGAGGATCTTGCCGGCGCCGGTAAAGGTGAAATTCTTGATCATTGCGGTCTCCTCTCAGAGATTTCGCGGCATCATACATGATGAGCCCCAAACGTAAAAGGGGAAAATGCCTTATCCGCCGACGGCTATACGAAAGCGGCCCTCACGAAGACGCCGGCGATGAAGAAGAGGACGGTGGTGACCCACATCAGGGCGTTGGCCCGGCGGATGTCGTCGATCTCGAGGGGCCTGGTGTCGTCGCCGATGAACGGTCTCAGAGAGGTTTTGCCCCCATAGGTGTTAAGGCCGCCCAACCGTACACCCAAGGCGCCCGCCACCGCCCCTTCGGGAAAACCGGCATTGGGACTCGGATGCCTTTTGCCGTCTCTCCTCATGACCTTGAAGGCCCCCGCGGCATCGAGGCGGACGAGGGCGGCGGCGAGGACGATAAAGACCCCCGTGAGCCGGGCGGGGATGTAGTTGAAGACATCGTCCAAGCGGGCCGCCGCCCAGCCGAAACGGCCGTAGCGTTCATCGCGGTGACCGAAGAGGGAGTCCATGGTGTTGACGGCCTTGTAGAGGACCGCGCCGAGGGGGCCGCCGATGAGGGCCCAGAAGAGGGGTGCCGTGACACCGTCGCTGGTGTTCTCCGCCGTGCTCTCCACGGCGGCCCGAACGACCTCGGTGGTGTCCATGTTCCCGGTGTCCCGTCCCACCATGAAACCGACGCGACGCCGCGCCTCCTCCAGGTCGCCCGCCGCCAGACTGTCGTGGACGTCCAGGGCATGGCGGGAGAGATCCCGGGCGGCGATGGTCGTGTAGAGAAGGAAGATGGAGAGAGCGTCGGCGAGGACGGGGGAGGCGAGGGCCGCCAGGTGGAGGGCCATGGTCACGACGGCCCCCGTCAGGGTCAGGACGGTGATCACGACCAGGGCCCCGGCGAAGTACTCGTTTCTGTATATGTTTCTGAAAGGCCCCTCCAAGGCGGCGGCCAGGCCGCCGATGATCTTCACGGGATGGGGGAAGCGGCGCGGGTCGCCGAGGACGAGATCGAGGACGAAGGCGATGAGGAGCTGGTACTCCAGATTCATCAGCCTACCTCAAGGCCGGGCAAGATAAGGCAACATGGCGGCGGCGGCGACGAGAAAGGCCGTCTCCGCCAGCTCCGAGGCGGCCCCCAGTGTATCCCCCGTGAAGCCGCCCAGGCGGCGCCGGACCATGACGTTTACCCCGGCGGAGACGAGGAGGGCGCAAGCGGCCACGGCCATCCCCGGCCCCCCACCGGCCAGGAGACATGCCCCCCCCAGGACGAGAAAGGAGAGGACGGCGACCCACAGGGTTCGACGTCTTGTGAATTCCGTGGCCAGACCGCCCTCGGGACGGGCGTAGGGGAGGGTGTTGAGCATGAGGATCATGGCGCCGCGCCCCGCCGGGGGGGCCAGGATCAGGGCGAGGCCGCGCCAGGGACCCGTGAGGGACAGGAGGGAGGAGATCTTCAGAAGGAGGACGAAGATCAAGGCCAGCACCCCCATGACCCCCGTGCGGCTGTCTCTCATGATCTCGAGGATCCGGTCCCGGTCGCGGACGCTGAACAGACCGTCCGCCGTATCCGCCAATCCGTCCAGGTGGAGGCCCCCCGTGAGGATCGCCAGGGTCATGATCGTCAGGACCGCCGCCATGGGGGTGGGGAAGACGGTCGTGTAGAGGAGGTCGGCGAAGAATGTCAGGCCCCCGATGATGAGACCAACGATGGGAAAGAAGGGCAGGCTGTCCTTGATCGCTGGGGGGGGCGTTTTGAGGGCGCGCGGCAGGGGGATGGCGGTGAGGAACTGGAGGGCGGCCAGGAAGGCCTTCATGGTTTGGCTTGGGATACGTTGGCCTCTTCGAAGGTGGCCACCTCCGAGAGGATGGCGACGGCGGCGTCCACGAGGGGCATGGCCAGGGCGGCCCCCGTCCCTTCCCCCAGGCGCAGGTCCAGATCGAGGAGGGGCTTAAGTCCCAGGGCATTGAGGGCGATGCGGTGCCCCTTTTCCATGCTCCGGTGCGAGGCGATCATGTAGTCCCGGCTCCGGGGGGCGAGCGCGGCGGCAATCAGGGCGCCCGCCGTGGAGATGAAGCCGTCGACGAGCACGGGTTTCCTGAGGGAGGCGGCACCCAGGATCAAGCCGGCGATACCCCCGATCTCGAACCCCCCCACGCCGGAAAGGACACCTATGGGATCGTCCGGCGCAGGGGCGTTCACCGCCAGGGCCTTTTCGATCATCTTGATTTTATGGAGGAGCCGGTCGTCCGAGACGCCCGTTCCCCGGCCCGTGACGTCGGCGACTTCCGCCCGGGCATACAGGGCGACGATGGCGCTGCTGGGGGCCGTATTGCCGATACCCATCTCGCCCGTGGCGAAGACGTCCGTGGTCTGAGCCAGGTCGCGGGCGATCCTGATCCCCGTCTCAATGCTTTTTACCGCCTCTTCCCGGGTCATGGCGGGGCCCTCCGTCATATCCCGCGTCCCGGGGGCGACCTTGCCGTCCCTGATCTTCCCCGTCCGGACGAGGGCCCCCAGGTCCCCCGCGACGCCCATGTCCACCACCACGACCCTTGCCCCCGCCAAGCGGGCCAGGACGTTGATACCGGCGCCTCCCCGGACGAAGTTGTGGACCATCTGCATGGTGACATCCCGGGGGTAAAGACTCACCCCCCGGGCGGCGATACCGTGATCGGCCGCCATGACCGCCACCGTCTTCCGGGTGGCGGGAGGGGGCGTCCGGCCCGTCATGCCCGCCAGGTCCTCCGCGAGGTCCATGAGGCGCCCGAGGGCCCAATAGGGCATCGTCAACCTCTCCAGGCGGTCCCGGGCCCGCCGACGTGCCCCTTCGTCGCAGGTGGGGATCGTGTTTATCGTCTCTGTAAGCAGTTTCACGGGACAGCCTTCACCTGCGGGCGTTTCTGCCTCATAAGGCACACCCTGTCAAGGGGGGATTTACGGGCGAAACCTCGACAGGACGACGCGAAAAAATGGGATTTCAAGAAAAGAGATCCTCCAGCTCCGTGATGATCCTTTCCGGAGGCGTCCGGCGCAGTTTTTCGAGGATGCGGACGTATTTTACCCCGTCGAAGGAAGCTCCCTCCGCGAGGCCCTGGAGGATAACGTGGACCAGAACGGTCATGATCAGGTGCAGGGCCTCATGGCGGGTATGACCGATTCTTTCCAGATACTCGCACAATAGGGCCGCCTCGATGGGATTTTCGCCGGCCACCTGCTCCTCCACCATCTGGTGGATGGCGACGTGGAGGAAGGGATTGACCTTTTCCGTCGTCCCTATGCCTTCGCCTTCCAGGTAACTTTCATCTTCGAAATAACTCGCGAATTCCTGGTGGTCCATCAGGATGCCGTAGAGGATCTCCGCCTCCCTCTCCACGGGGGCCGGTTCCCCCGTCTTGACCTTTTGCCAGATGGTGTTGATCATCCGGCGCTGCCGCTGCCTTTCGAGTTTGAAAAGGGTTGATTGCCAGTCGTTATCCTTCATTTTTTCCTCCTTTTATCCCCGTGGTGTGGTGGCGATCGCCCTGGCCCTTGACAGGGGTCCAAAAACGTCTAAGAGGAAGGCAGTCGTTGGGGAGTTGAAGTCTGTTGCGGGGTGTGTGGTCATGCCTCTCCCGGTGGTGCAAATCTACGAGGTCCAAGATCCCCTCCAGGCGGAGGCCCTGGCGGCCATGGGGGTGGATCGCATCGGCAGCGTCATCCTCCATCGCCGCCGGTGGCGGCTTACGGGAATCGAGGAAACCATCCGGATATGCCGCCGGAGAGGTGCCTCGGCGAGCCTGATCCCCCTCTTCCGCGATCGGGAAGGCGTCCTGGCCGTCCTCGACCATTACCGCCCCCATATCGTCCATTTCTGCGAGGCCCTCTCCCCCTTCCCCGACGGCCGTGATGAGGCCCTGCGTCTCTGTGACGACCTTCTGGAACTCCAAATGGCCGTCCGGACCTTTTTCCCTGATATCCGCATCTGCCGCTCCCTCTCCCTCCCCCGGCCGGGGTCGGGAAGGGAGGAGGAGGTCTTAGGGCAGATCCTCGAGTATCTGCGTCTCTTCGCCCCTTTGAGCGACGAGTTTCTCCTCGACACCTATCTGGGCGGATTTACGGACGGGGATAGTCAACCCGTGACCGGTTTCGTAGGGATCACGGGTGAGACCCTCGATTGGGAGATCGCCGCCCGCCTCGTCGCTGCCAGTCCCCGCCCCGTTATCTTGGCCGGCGGTCTCTCGGCGGACAACGTCTTCGCGGCGGTGATGAAGGTGCGTCCTTACGGCGTGGACAGTTGCACGAGAACCAACGCCGTCGATGAGGGGGGCACACCCATCCGTTTCCGTAAGGACCTGGAAAAGGTGAGGCGTTTTCTCGCCGCCGCCCGCCGGGCCGGTGAGGCCCTGGGCCTATGAACCCTTCGGCACGAAGGGGGCGAATACGTACTCCTTGTCCTTGACGAGAAAAGAGACCCGCTCGGGGGAGTTGTCCTTGAGGATGCCCTCGATGATCCGCTTGCAGCCGAAGTCATAGAAGGTGACCTGGTGGGTCGGCCGCTTCTCCCCGGGAAGGTCGGAGTAGGACCGCTCCCGCTCCTCCGGGGACAATTGTCGGATGGTGAGCTTCTGGCACCTCTCCCTGTCCTCGCCGCCGCCGCTTCTGATGGCGACGACGTAGTTTCCGTGAAATTTTATCGGCATCAGGATATCCATGACACACCTCCGCCCTGTCCCATAACACATTTTCTTTGGCCTGCCAAGGCTGCCCCTCACCCCGTGCGGAGGGGTCAGGCCTTCCTCTGCGTCGTCGCCCACCGGCGGAAGTAGGCGATGATGCCGTCGGGCATGAAGATGGTGACGATGATGAAAAGGGCCCCGTAGATGATACGGGCGATCTCCGCCTGGGCGAAGGTGGAGAGACCTTCGTTGACCACCGTCAGGATCACGGCCCCGACGATCGGCCCCAGCCACGTACCCCCCCCGCCGAACATGGCCATGAGGACGATGAGGATGGAGATGTTGATACTGAAGACGGCGTCGGGGTGGATGTAAGACAGGTAATAGGCGAAAAGACCGCCCGCGACGCCGGGGAAGAAGGCGGAGACGACGAAGGCCTGGATCTTGAGTTTCGCCGTGGGGATGGCCATGGTCTCGGCCACCTCCTCGTCCGTCCTGACGGCCGTCAGGCCCCTTCCGAAACGGGATCTCCCCAGGAGGTAGACGGTGGCGAGGGTGACGACCATCAAGAGTAACATGACCTCGTACATGATGGCCCGGGATGTCTCCTCGGGGAGATCCATGAAGGTCATCCAGAGGCCTTCGGCGCCGCCCAGTTCCTCGATGTTCTTCACCGCCAGATCCACCACGAAGGCGAAGCAGATGGTCACGACGGAAAAGTAGGGACCCCGGATCCTCAGGCAGGGATAGCCGACGATGAGGGCCACCAGGGCCGCCAAGAGACCGGCGGGAATAGAGGAGAGGATGGTCAAGAGGGGGGAGAGGGAAAACGCGGTGGCCATCTTGGCCGTCGCGAAGGCCCCGATGCCGAAGAAGGCGGCGTGACCGAAGGACAGGTAGCCGGCGTAACCGCCGATGACGTTCCACGAAGAGGACAGGACGACGTACATGAAGAGGGTAAAGAGGAAGGAGAGGTAATAGACCTCCGGTCGGAGGAGGGGAAAGAGGGCCATGACGGCGACGGTCAGAACAGCCATGATCAGGGGGACTTTCTTCATCATCCCACCTCGCCGAAGAGACCGTGGGGCCGGAAGATGAGAAAGACCATCAACAGGCCGAAGGTGATCAAATTGACCCACTGATAGGGCAGGAAGGCCATGGAGAGACCGGTGATCACGCCGATGATCAATCCCGCCAGGGCCGTACCGATGACGTTTCCCACCCCCCCCACGATCACCACCAAAAAGAGGTAGATAAGCCACAGGTTGTGGGAGTGGGGCTCAAAGGAATACAACAGGGCCAGGGAGATACCTCCCGCCCCCGCCGTGGAAACGGCGAGGGCGAAGGTGATCATACTGATGCGGAAGAGATTGACCCCGTAGAGCCGTGCCGCCTCCTGGTTTTGCCAGGCCGCGCGTACGGCCATCCCCGTGGTGGTCTTCTTCAGGAAGACGTACAGGGAGGAGATGCCAACGAGGGAGAGGGCGAAGCCGATGAGGTGGGGGTACTGGAGGTAAAAGGGGCCGATGATCCAGGACTCGCTGGCGTAGCTGGGCGTGAGGAGGCGGGGGTCGGCCTTCCAGACCAGGACGAGGAGGTTCTCCAGGATGATGGCCAGACCGAAGGTGAGGATCATGGATGCCACCACCATCTCCCTGGCCTTCGTCAGGGGTCTGATGAGGACCTGGTAGACCGCGCAGGCGACGATGAAGAGAAGGGGCGTGGAAACCATGGCGGAGACCACGGGATCCACGCCGTAGAGGGTAAGGAGGGTGTAGGCGAAATAGGCCCCCAGCAGTCCGAAAACGGCATGGGAGATGTGGATCACGTGCATGACCCCCCAGGTGAGGGAGAACCCCACACCCAAGAGGGCGTAGACCATGCCCATCATGACCCCGCTGATGAGGGACTGGATGACTAAGACGGGATCCACGTCGTTACTTCCAGGCCGGTTTGGGGTACACGGGCTCCCTGGTGCGGATGTTCTTCGGCCAGATCAGCTCCACCTTGCCGTCGATGATCTGGGTGCAGAAGTTGATGGGCGGCGGCAGGCCGTTCTTGTCGAAGGTCATGGGGCCGGCGATGGTATGGACCTTGTGGGTCTTGAGCCAGTCCCTGATCTTCGTCTGGTTCAGGCTGTTGGCACCCCGCACGCCCTGCTCCAGGGTCTGCATCCAGGCGTAGCCGAAACCGAAGTAGAGGGGATAACCGTCGAGACCGTACTTTTTCTTCACGTAGGCGTTGAGCTTGTCGTTGCCGGGGTAGTTGAGCTTGTTGTAGAGGGAGGTCCCGGAGAACACATAGTCGCCGTCCCGTCCCAGCTCCTTTACCCAGGCGGGGATCACGGAACCGATGCCCTGGACTATGGCCTTGGGATTGTAGTTCAGGGCCTTGGCCGCCTTGATGGTCGTCACGCCGTCGGGGAAGAAACCGTTGGAGAACAAAAGGTCGCAGTTCAACTGTTTGGCCTTGACGATGAGGGGGGTGGCGTCGGCCAGGGGGGCGTTGTATTTCTCATTTATGACCACCTGGATTCCGAGCTTTTTCGTCCAGCGGTTTATCGAGTCCATGAGGGACAGACCCACGGGGTTGTTGATCGTGTACACGGCCGCCCGTTTCGGTCTCTGATTGGCCGGCAGGGTGGCGAGCCACTGGAAGAAACCCTCGTACCACCATTCCCCCATCAGGGGCGGGGCGCCGAAGGAATAGGTATATCCCTGCTGGAAGCTCTTCATATGGCCCCCCATGGAGACGTAGACGTACTTGTGCTTCTCCGCCACGGCCATGACGGCCCGGGCCGCCGTGCCCGGATAGCCGCCGAAGAGGAGGTCCACCTTGTCCACGGTGATGGCCTTCTCGGCAAAGGTCACCGCCTTGCTCACCTCCGATTGGTCATCGTAGATCTTGAACTCCACGGGGCGCCCGAGGAGTCCGCCCTTGGCGTTCACCTCTTCGGCCCAGTACCGCATGCCCCTCTCGATCCATTGCCCCGTTTCGGCGTACTGGCCCGTCAAGGGCAGGGAGCCGCCGATGACGATGGGTTTGGCGGCACCGAGGACCGAGGCGGGCAAACCGGCCGTGAGGCAGACGCCGATCAGGAAGAAAAGCAAAAAGGCGTGTTTGGATTTTTTCTTTCCCATGATGAAACCTCCTTTCTTTTGGCTTCAGAGTCCCAGGTAGGACTTCTTGACCTCCGGGTCTTCCCTCAGGGCCGCCGAGGGGCCGTGGAGGGCGATGCCGCCGTTTTCCATCACATAGGCGTAAGAGGTGATGGACAGGGTCTCCTGTACCTCCTGGGAGACGATGATCGTCGTCATCCCCTCCCGGTTGAGGTTGCTGACGATGGCGAAGACCTCCACCGAGGCCCTCGGCGAGAGGCCGAGAGACGGTTCGTCGAGCATCAGGAGGCGCGGCCTGGCCATGAGGGCCCTGCCGATGGCTACCATCTGCTGCTCTCCCCCCGACAGGCTACCGGCCCGCTGGCGTCGCCGCTGGGCGAGATGAGGCATGTGGGAGTACACCCAGTCGAGGGATTGTCTTCTCACCTTACGCGCCGCGGGCAGATAGGCCCCCATCAGTAAGTTCTCCTCGACCGTCATGGCCGGGAAGAGCTTCCTGCCCTCCGGGACCTGAATGATCCCCAGGGAGCAGATGATATCCGGCCCGAGCCCGCGGAGGGACTGCCCCTGCCACCGTATTTCCCCCTTTTCGGGTTGGACGAGGCCCGAGATGGTATCGAGGAGGGTGCTTTTACCGGCCCCGTTGCCCCCCAGGAGGGCCACCATGTCATCGGCCCGGATCGCCATCGACACGTCCCGCAGGGCCGTCATCTTGCCGTAGGCGACCGTCAGCCCGTCAATTTCCAGCATAGGCGGCTCCTAAGTAGGCGGAGATGACCTCGGGATGACTCGCCACCTCCCGGGGGCTCCCCTCGGCGATCTTCGTGCCGAAGTTGAGGACGATGATCCGGCTGCAGGTCCCCATGACGGCCTTCATCACGTGTTCGATCATGAAGATGGTCGCCCCGAAGGCTTCCTTGATCCTGAAGGTGAGGTCAATGGCCTGCGAGATCTCCGCGGGATTCAGACCGGCGAAGACCTCGTCGAGGAGGATGATCTCGGGATGGAGGGCAAGGGCCCGGGCGATCTCCAGTCTCTTGCGCTCCCCCAAACCCAACTCGGAGGGGAACCGATCGGCCTTCTCCGACAGACCGGTGAAGGACAGGATGTAATGGGCCCTCTCCTCCGCCTCCCGGAAGCCGGCGATTCCCTCCCGGCCGTAGAGGACGGCGGTGGCCACGTTCTGGGCCACCGTCATGGTCGCCAGGGGACGAACGATCTGAAAGGTCCGTCCGATCCCTAAGCGGGCCCTCTTGTGGGGGGCGAGGTTGGTGATGTCGCGGCCGTGGAAGGACAATCGACCCTCCTCCGGCCGCAGGAGGCCGGAGATGACGTTGAACAGGGTGGTCTTGCCCGAACCGTTGGGGCCGATGAGCCCCAAGATCTCACCCCGCTCGACATGGAAATCGACACCGGAGAGGGCCGTCAACCCCCCGAAGCGTTTGGTGATCCCCTTTCCTTGAAGCAAGGGCCTTGAGGCGTCCATGATCATTCTTCGATGATGGCCACGGGACGGCACCAACCGGCCGATGCCCCTTTGATCTTCACGGGGAAACAGCAGACGGTGAATCCGTGGGGGCGTCCGATCTTGTCGAGATTGGCCATCTTCTCCATGTGACAGTACGACCTCTCGATACCTGCAAAATGGGCCTCCCAAACCACGCGGGGGTCCCCGGTGTCCCTGAATTCCCTCGCCAAAAATGGCAGCGGCCGGTCCCAGCTCCAGGCGTCGATACCCACGACCTTCACCCCCCGGCTCGTCAGGTAGAGGGTGCTTTCCCTGGTCATGCCGGGTCCCTTGACGAGATACTCCGCCTTACCCCACGCCGCGTCGGCCCCCGTCTGGACGAGGACGATGTCGAAGGGTTTCAGGACATAGCCGATCCTTTGCAGCTCCTTTTCCACGTCCGCGGCGGTGATGGGTTCGCCGTCGCCCTTGTGGCGGAAGTCCAAGAGCACCCCGTCCCCCATGCACCATTCCAGGGGGATCTCGTCGATGGTCATGGCCTTCGCCCCGCCGTCCGCCGTGGGATGGTAATGGTAGGGGGCGTCGAGATGGGTGCCGCTGTGGGTGGTCAGGGTCAAGAACTCGATCGCCCAACCCAGACCGCCCGGTAGTTGGTCCTTCCTGATCCCCGGGAAGAAGTCCAGCATCTGCTCCGCCCCTTGGCGGTGATCCACGTAATCCACCTTCGGGATCATCATGGGGGGGTCGCAGGGAAGGGACGCCTCGATGGCGATGCTCAGATCGACAAAACGTCTGCCCATGGCAAAACCTCCTTTCCCTTCTAATCGTCCGTCTCCAAGTTGATGAGACCTTCCAGCTCTTCCCCGAACTCCGCCTTGACGATGCCCTCGAAACGGTGAATAAGTTTATTGGAATAGATGTCGTGGCGGATGTAGTTCGTCATGAGCCTAACCACACCCGGATTGTTCGTCCACAGGCCGTTCCACTCGCCGCCCTTGGGTCGGCCCATGAACAACCCCGTCCTCTGGTCCACCACCATGGTCAGTTCGCCGCTGTGGCGTTCGTGGATGGTCTTGGACTGGAGATGGGGAAAGACTTTCCCGACGGTGATCATTTGCGGTCCGTACTGGAGGGAGATGACGGAAACGCCCCGGCGATCGGCGGCGGCCAGGTGATCCTCGAGGGCCCAGCCCTCCTCGGGCCACATGCTGATCAGCACCGTCTCGGCGGCATCGTCCAGGAGATCCCTCGCCTTGGCAAGGAGGGCCTCGTAATCCGTCAACTGCCACAGGGCCGTGTCGGGGGGGCTCAGGGCCACCTTTCTTAGGTTTACCTCCAGGATGGCCGCGGCACTTTCGAATTCCCTTTTTTTCAGCTTCAGGAATTCCAGATAGGGCAGGGGGGTATACAACTGGGGGTCCGTATTGAGGGTTGACACCAGGCCTTTGACGGTCATCCTGTTGAGGGTCTCGTAGATCTTGGGGCCGGGGACGCCTGATCGGCGACTGATGTCGTTGCCATGGGAAGGACTCTTCTGCAGAAGGGCCAGGTAGGCCCTCGCCTCGTAGAGGGTCAATCCCATTCCCCTGAGGGTCTCGATGGTGGTCTGGATCAGATCACCCTGTCCCTGCGCCACAACCCCACCCCGCAGCTTGGTTTAGGGGTATCACCCCCCGGGGAAGGCTTTATCTCACCCCCCGACCCAGGAGGGACGTTTTGTAACTACACAAGTAGTATAAGAAGCCCTTTCCCATGAGTCAAGCCCTTTTTATCCGGTCACCAGGAGAGGGAGGCGACTGTTCAACCCTTCCGGAGGACCATGCGGATGGCGAGAGAGGGGAAGAGAAAGAACATCAAGGCGCTCACCTTGGCGTAGGCCAGGGAGCCGTAAACCGTGAGGGCGATGTCGTTTCCGGAGAGTCCGAACACCGAGCCGTGGATGTTGTTGATCGAGTCTTGGATCGCCAGGTAGGCCGCGGCGGAGATCACGATCAACGCCAGGGAGAACCAGAAACACCACAGAAGCACCTCTGCCGCTTTTCCAAAGAATTCCTTAACCTCCATATCCCCCACCTCCCTGTTCATCTGTCCCGGTCGATCACTCATAACACAACCCCCGTGGGACGCCAATATATACCTCGTTTGCCCCTTGACAGGTAAGGGCCTATTGCCTACCCTGGCCCCAAAAGGGAGGTGAGGCCTTGAGATTGAAAACCGGCGACGAGGCCCCGGGGTTTTCCTTGGCGGCCCATGACGGCTCCAGTGTGACCTTGACGGATTACCGGGGGAGAAAGGTCCTTTTGTATTTTTACCCCCGCGCCGGGACCTCCGGGTGCACCCGCCAGGCCGAGGCGGTACGGGAGGCACGGGCGGAACTGGCAAGGAAGGGTATCGAACCCCTGGGGATCAGTCCGGACAAGCCACAGACCTTGAGGGGTTTCCACGAGCGTCTCGGCCTGAACTTTACCCTCCTGTCCGATTCTGATCGGTCCGTGGCGGCGGCCTATGGGGTCTTGGGTGAGAAGAGCCTTTACGGCAAGAAGGTCGTGGGCGTCATCAGGTCCGTCATGGTCATAGATGAAAGAGGCAGGGTCCTGGGGGCCCGCTACGGGATCAAACCGGAGGAAACCGTCCCCCTGGCCCTATCCTTCCTACCGTAGGAGAGCTTCTGAGGCGAGTTTCCCGAGGTCATTTCGTTTTCTGCGGTGCCTTGAGTCCTTCGGCCCTCATGGCCCGGGCCCTCTCCTTCAGACGCTTCTTGCGGCGTCTCCTTCTCCGATCCAGTTCCTTGCGCCTTTCGATCTTCTTGTGCTTGGACATCAAAAAAACCTCCCCATGGGAAAACGATCGCTTTGGGACGCCCTATCTACCCCTTCAGGCCTCGATAGTCAAGCCGTCATAAGCCAGGTCGATGACGAGGGGACAATGGGGGGCGAAGATCTTGAGATACTCCCGGGCGTCGGCGAGGATCTTGTCGAGCTCCTCGTCGTCGAAGGTATGTTCCGAGTGGAAGAGGCACAGGCGCTTGATCCCGGAATGCACCGCCATCTCCACTCCCGTGATGTTGTTCGAGTGTCCCCAGTTTTCCTTGGGTCCCACGGCGTCCACGTAGGTGTATTGGGCGTCGAAGACGAGCAGATCGGCCTTGCTTACGAATTCGAGATAGGCCGCCGAAAAGGCCCTGTCTTCGTCTTTATGTTCCGCGTCGGTGGAATAGACGACCTTTTTCCCCCCATGGACGAAGGAATAGCCGTACGAGTCGCCCGGGTGGACCTGTTTCAGGGTCGTCACGGTCAGGGGTCCGATCTCGTATGTCCGCCCCGCCTCGAGGGTGATGAAGGAGATCTCCGCCGCCATCGCCTTCAGGGGGACGGGGAAGAAGGGGGTACGCTGCTGGGTTTCGAAGATCGCGCCCAGGTCGGGGTGGAGGCCGTAGATCAGAATCTTGTTGCCTTTGCCATAGGCGGGGGTGAAGAAGGGGAAACCCTGGATGTGGTCCCAATGGGGATGGGAGAGGAAGATGTGGAAGGTCGCCGGTCCTTTGGATGCCGCCCGGTGGCCGAAATCGCGCAGCCCCGTCCCGGCGTCGCACAGGAAGTAATCTTGCCCCACCCCTCGGATCTCCACGCAGGACGTGTTGCCGCCGTATGTGCCCCGGGCGGCGAAGGGGAGGGCGCCGTCGAGGAAACGCTCTATGTCCGTCTCCGATCGGAGTTCCCGATCTCGGGCGGCCCGGACGGCAGCGGCGATCTTCTTGCGGACCTTCTCCGCCGTTAAGGGAGCGGGCAGGGACCCCCGGGATCCCCAAAAACGTAGCTCCATTTTACACTTCCTTCCGGGGAAACGGTAGCTTTTGTAAGCCCTGAAGTCAATTGCTTTGTTTTTTTCCTCGAGGGTCTTTACAGGGGGACAAGAGTAGTTTAAAGAGAGGCCTTCGGTGGTGGGTGACTTTAGATGACCGAGAGGATTCGCATCGTCTTTATGGGGACGCCGGAGTTCGCCGTGCCTCCCCTGAGGGCCCTTGTCAAGGCGGGGTTCCATGTAGCGGCGGTCGTGACCCAGCCCAACCGTTGCGGTGGCCGGGGCCGCCGCCTCCTCGAGCCCCCCGTCAAGGCGACGGCGCGGCTGTACGAGCTGCCCGTGATTCAGCCCGAAAGGGTCAGGGACGAAAGCTTCCTGTCCCTTTTCAAGGATCTTGCCCCCCACCTGGTGGTGGTGGCCGCCTTCGGTCAGATCCTCCCGCGGGTGATCCTCGACACCCCACCTTTGGGCTGCCTCAATGTCCACCCTTCCCTCTTGCCCCGATACCGGGGTGCCGCTCCCATAAACTGGACCCTCATCAGGGGTGAAACCGTGACGGGGGTTACGATCATGCTCATGGACGAAGGGGTGGACACGGGGGATATCCTCCTCCAGAAGGAGACGCCCATCGCGGCGGGGGAGAACTACGATTCCCTCCATGAGCGTCTCTCCTTGATGGGAGCGGAGCTCCTCGTCGAGGCGATCCCGGCCTGGGAGCGGGGGCAACTCTCCCGCCGCCCTCAGGATCACGAGGGGGCGACCTACGCCCCGCGCTTGAAGAGGGAGGACGGCTTGATTCGTTGGGAGCGGGGAGGACGGGAGGTCGTCAATCTCATCCGGGGCCTTTCCTCCGTCCCCGGGGCCTATACCTATCTCGAGGGGAGGATCTTGAAGGTCTTCGCGGCCCGGTTTACGACCGGGGATACGGGTGTCCCCCCCGGTACCGTCGGCAAGGGCGACGGCAGGGAGATCCCCGTGTCTGTGAGCGACGGTTGGGTCTCCCTCCAGGAGGTCCAACTGGAAGGGAAGAAAAAGATGGCGGCGGCCGATTTCCTCCGTGGTTTCCCCCTCTCCCCGGGACGGCGCCTTGGTCAGTAACGCCATGGCGCATCGGCCGACAGCCGCCAATGCGGCACGTTATTGGGCCGTCCATATCCTCAATTGCCTGGAGAAAGGCCGTTCCTTCGCCGAGAGCCTCCTGGATCGGTGCCTGAGGAAGAACATCCCCGATCCCAGAGACCGGCGGCTGCTGACGGAGCTGGTCTACGGCACCCTCCGGATGAGGGGTTACTGCGATTGGCTCATCGGCCGTTATCTGAAAAGACCCCTCGCCTCCCTCAACCCCCCCGTTTTGAACATCCTCCGTACGGGTCTCTACCAGCACTTCCACATGGACAGGATACCCCCCTTCGCCATCGTCCACGAGGCGGTGAAACTCACGAGGGAGTTTCGAGGGGGCAGCGAGGACTTGGTGAATGCCGTCCTCAGGAGGGTATTCCGTTGTCATTCCGAGCCGCCGCTCCCGCGCCTGGAACGGGAGAGTCCCTTGTATCTCTCCATCGTCCATTCCCATCCCCTATGGCTTGTGGAGAAGTGGCTGGACCTCTTCGGCCCCCAGGAGACGGAGGCCCTCTGCCGCGCCGACAACGCCGTGCCGCCCGTCGTGGTGAGGGTTAATACCTTGCGTGCCGACCGGGAATCGGTTAGGGAAGGCCTGACGGCGGAGGGGATGAGGGCGGAAGAGACGCCGTACTCCCCCGACGGTCTTATTGTCAAGGATGCCCGGCAGCCCCTCTGGGAAACGGCCGCCTACAAGCGGGGGGAGATCCAGGTCCAGGACGAGGCCTCCCAGCTCGTTTCCTATTGCCTGGCGCCGCGAAGGGGTGAGGTGATCCTCGACCTCTGCGCCGGTGTGGGGGGGAAGACGAGCCACATGGCCGCCCTGATGGGAAACGAGGGCCGGATCGTCGCCGTGGATGCCAGTGTCGGGAGACTGCAGGCCCAGCGGCGCCTCCTCGAGCGACTGGGGGTCCGGATCGTAACTCCCTTGAGGGCGGACGCGACGCAGGATTTGGGACCCGAGTTCTTGGCGGCCTTCGACCGGGTCCTCGTCGACGCCCCCTGTTCCGGTTTGGGGACCCTGAGGCGCGCCCCGGAGATAAGATGGCGGAGGGACACGTCCCGTCTGGACAAGATGACCTCCCTCCAGCGTCTGCTCCTCCGGCGGGCCGCCGCCTATGTGCGGCCGGGGGGGGTGGTAGTATACGCCACCTGTAGTGTCTTGCCCGAGGAGAATGAAGAGATCGTAGGGGACTTCTTAGATGAGAACGGGGGGTTCGAGGTGGCCGGGCCGGAAGGCCTGGATCCCTCGCTCACGGACGGGGACGGCTTCTTCCGCACCTATCCCCACCGGCACGACACGGACGGCTTTTTCGGGGCCGTCTTGATCCGCAGGAGTTAGAAAGCCATGAGAAAGTTTTTGCTGGTCTTGTCCCTGGGCTTTGTCTTCGCCTGTGCCACTCCGGGGCCGGTTTTGTATCCCAACGCCCATCTCAAGAAGGTGGGGGAGGAGCAGGCCCGGAGGGACATCGCCGCCTGTGAACAGTTGGCCCAGGCATACGTGGAGTCGGATGAGGGCAAGAAGGTGGCCATGAGCACCGCCGCCGGCGCCGCCGGGGGCGCCGTGGTCGGCGGGGCCGTCGGGGCCGTGACGGGGCACCTTGGCCGGGGACTGGGGGTCGGGGCCGCGGGTGGGGCGGCCGCCGGCCTGGTGCGCGGGGTTGCCAAGGCCTCGGAACCCTCCCCCCTCTACAAGCGGTTTGTGGAGAGATGTCTCAGGGAGCGGGGTTATGAACCCCTGGGCTGGCGATAGAGGACCCGGGATCCCTGGTGAGGAAAGGATAAATTATCTCAGAAAGGAAAGATCATGAGCGAAGAGATTATCTGGAAGAAGACCCATTGCGCCCGCATGGACCACGGGGGGTGCGCCCTCCTGGTGGGTGTCAAGGACAACCGTATCGTCTCGATCAAGGGGGACCCCGACGGTTTCTTGAATCAGGGCTACATCTGTCCCAAGGGCGCCCTTTCCGGGGAGCGCCTCAACCATCCGTCGCGTCTCCGCCGCCCCCTGAGGCGCGCGGGGGCCCGGGGGGAGGGGAAATGGCAGCCCATCTCGTGGGAGGAGGCCCTGGGGACCATCGCGGAAAACCTCAGGGCGATCCGGGAAAAACACGGTGCCCGGGCCGTGGCCTTCGGCGTGGGCATGCCCAAGGGCCTCGACCACTTTTTCCAGATCCGCCTGGCTAATCTTTTCGGTTCCCCCAACGTCGTGGCCTCCCAGGACGTCTGCCACGCCCCGCGGGAGATCACGGGGATCCACACCTGCGGGTTCTACCCCGTCGTTGATCTCCACCACAAGAGCGCCCTCGTCGTCCTCTGGGGCAGCAACATCACCTCCACCAACGAAGAGGGGGAGATCAACAGCCTCTTGATGAGGCAGCTCAAAGAGGGGACGGACCTCATCGTCATCGACCCGCGGCGGATTGATCTCGTGTCGAAGGCCAAGATGTGGCTTCGCCTCCGGCCCGGGACGGACGCCGCCCTGGCCCTGGCGTTTCTCAACGTCATCATCGAGGAAGGGCTCTACGACCGGGAGTTCGTCGAGAAATGGACCCATGGGTTCCCGGACCTCGCCCGCCACGTGCGGGACTACACCCCCGAGAAGATGGCCGGTGTGACCTGGGTCCCCGCCGACGACATCCGCCGGGCCGCCCGGGCCTACGCCGCCGCCAAGCCGGCCGCCCTCCAGTGGGGAAACCCCATCGAGCACAACATCCACACCTTCGATGCCACCCGAGCCCTCATCTGCCTCATGGCCGTCACGGGCAACCTGGACGTCCCCGGGGGGAACGTGGAGGCCCGGGACCCGAAAATCATGGGCCTCGGCCCCTTCGTGCGGGCAGACCTCATCCCCGAGAAGCGCAAAGAGATGATCAGCGCCTACCACGGGATCATCCCACGCCTCATGACCGTCTCCCCCGCCTATTTCCGCAAGGCCGTTCTGGAAGGAGTCCCTTATCCCGTCCGCGGTTTCTACGCCATGTGCTCCAACCCCATGCTCTCCTACGCCGACAGCGAACTCACGTACAAAGCATTGACGTCTTTGGATTTCTTCGCGATCTCGGACGTTTTCATGACCCCCTCGGCGGCTTTGGCCGACATCGTCCTGCCCGCGGCGACCTCCTTCGAATACGACGACATCGGCCATTACGGCATCGGTCACGGTTATATCCTCGCCCGGCCCCAGGTGGTGGAGCCCCCCGAGGAATGCTGGCCGGACCCGAAGATCATCAACGAGCTGGGGAAGCTCATGACCCCGCCGGAGCTCTGGCATGACGACTGGCGGAGGTTTCTCGACGATCTCCTCGCCCCCGCCGGCCTGACCTATGGGGAGTTCTGCCAGAGGGGTTATCTCAAGGGTCCCGATATCCCGCGGGGATACGAGGCCAAGGGTTTCAAGACGCCGACGACGAAGGTGGAGTTGGTCCTCTCCGTGGCCGAGAAATTCCGCCTCAAGCCCCTGCCCTCTTTCGACGGCTTCCCCGAGGCGGAGGACGACTCCTATCCCCTCCTCCTCACCAGCGCCAAGAGCCGCTATTATCTCCACTCCTCCTACCGCTGGATCGAAAGACTAAGAAAGCTCCGCCCGGAACCGTTGGTGGAGATCCATCCCGAAACGGCCAAAGGTCTCGGCATCTCCGAGGGCGACGAGGTCCTCATCGAGACCCCCAGGGGCGGTATCATCCAGAAGGCCCGCCTCTTCGAGGGCATCGATCCCCGCGTCGTATGCGCCGCCCACGGATGGTGGTTCCCCGAGGGGGATCCGGCGACCCAGTACGAATGGCGGCGTTCGAACTTCAACATGCTGACCTCCGTGGAGAGATTGGGGAAGGAATACGCCACGCCGAACCTCAAGGCCCTCCCCTGCCGCATCCGCAAGCTCTGACGGCGCGACGGGGATATCAGGGCCAGATGAGGAGGCCGACGCGGTAGGCCGCGGCGCCCGCCGCGAGGGAGACGACGAGCATGAGGAGAAAGGAGGCGGCGAACCAGCGCCGGTCTTCCATCTCCCTCGCCATGACGGCGGCGGTGGCGGCGCAGGGGAGAAAGAGCATCAAGACGGTGAGAAAGGCCAGGGCGGAGGCGGGGCCGACGGCGGCGGGCATGGTCGCGGCGAGACCCTCCTTGCCCACTCCGTAGAGGATCCCGAGGGTGGCCACGGCGTTCTCCTTCGCGATCAGGCCCGTCAGGAGGGCGGTGATCATCTTCCAATCCAGACCCACGAAGGCTCCGAGAGGTTCGAGAGACCGGCCGATGACGGCCAGGAGACTCTCCTCCACGCGCCCGGAGGGCAGATAGGAGAGAAACCACACCCCGATGGAGACGGCCAGGATGACCGTCCCCGCCTTCTTCACGAAGGCCAGGGTCCGGATCCAGACGGCCGTGCCGATGGTCCGTGGGTCGGGCTTGTGGTAGAGGGGGAGTTCCATGATGAAGGGCATGGGTTCCTCCTTCTTCAGGAGGAGTTTCACCGCCATCCCTGCCAGGCCCAGGACGAGGAAATTGACGGCCACGAGGGACCAGCTGACCACGGCCGCCGCGGCGGGGAACATGAATCCGCTGACGAGGGTCAATACCGCCAGGCGGGCCGAGCAGGGCACAAAGGGCGAAAGGAGGATGGTGAGGAGTTTTTCCCTCCGGGACTCGACGATCCGCGCCCCCAGGACGGCGGGGACGTTACAGCCCAGGCCGAGGCACAGGGGGATGACGCTCTTGCCGTGGAGCCCGATGAGGTGCATGAAGCGGTCCATCACAAAGGCCGCCCGCGCCATATAGCCCACGTCCTCCAGGACGGCCATGACGACGAAGAAGATGACCAGAACGGGCAAGAGGGTGAGGACCGAGCCCACGCCGCCGATGACGCCGTCCGTAAGGAGGCCCCTCACCCAGCCCGGCATGGTCGACAGGAGGGGTTGAGCCCAGTCCAAAAAGCGTCCCATGAGATCCTCGATCAGCCTCTGGACGGGATAGCCGATCCGGTACGTGACGAAGAAGACGAAGGCGAAGACGGCCAGGAGGAAGGGGATGCCGAAGACAGGCCGGGTCAGGATATGATCGATCCGGTCCGTAAAGACGACCTGCCCCATCTGGAACCGTGAGACGGCGGCCCTCGTGACGGCTTCGATCCAGTCGTAGCGTCCCCCCACGACGGCATGGAGGGCGTCTTCGTGGAGGAGGAAGATGTTTCTTATGCGGCCCCACACGTCCGGCGGGAGATGCGCCTCCACCCTCGCCGCGATCTCCGGGTCCCCCTCCATCAATTTCGTCGTCAGCCATTTGGTGGGGGGGAGGTCCTTTCCCTGCCGGACCCCCAGGTGCCTCTGGAGAAGTCCCTCCACCTCCTCGAAGACGTCCCGGTGGTCCGGGGCGACGAGGGGGATCGTCGGTCGATAGGCCTCACCGCCTTCGAGGAAGGAGAGGACCCGATCGACGAGTTCCCGGATGCCCTCGTTCCTCGTCGCCGTCATGGCGACGACGGGGATGCCCAAGGCCTCGTGGAGGGAGCGGATGTTGATCCTGATGCCCCGCTTCTGGGCCACGTCGATCATGTTCACCGCGAGGATCACGGGTTTTTGCAGGAGAAGGAGCTCCGCCAGGAGGTAGAGGCCCCGCTCCAGGGCGGCGGCACTGACGATGAGGACGATGATGTCGGGGTCCTCCGTGAGGATGAAATCCCGCGCCACCCGTTCCTCCTCGGAGAAGGCGGTCAGGCTGTAGGTCCCGGGGAGGTCCACGATGCGCAGCGTCACGGCACCGCACTCGTGGAGGCCCTCCTTCTTCTCCACCGTCTTGCCCGGCCAGTTCCCTACGTGCTGGGAGAGGCCCGTGAGGATGTTGAAGACCGTCGACTTCCCCACGTTGGGCTGACCGGCGAGGGCGACGAGAAAACGGCGCCGTTCCCTCTCTTCCGGTGGCGGCGCACAGACCGCCGCGTCTTGGGGGATGACGAGGATCTTCTCGATCTCCCCGTGCCCCAAGGCGACGCGTGTGTCCCCCACCTCGATCATGCATAGGCCCCCGGGGCTCTGGAGGACCGTGACGCGGACCCCCGGGACGATGCCAAGGGCCGCGAGACGAGCGGAGAGGTTACGACCGCCCCCGATGGAGCGGATAACACCCTCCTGTCCCTCCTTGAGCTCCGAGAGGGGTAGACCGGGAGAGGCACTGAGGCCGTTTTCCATCATAACTTGCCCTCATACCATGAAGGCGCCTTGATAAGTAGAGAAAAATCTGGTCCTATGGGAAGGGGAGGAAGGGCCCGTGGCGCCTGAGCCATTGGCGTCGCCGACGGTAATCGGGGAGGATACGGGAGACGGTGTCCCAAAACCGTCGGGAGTGATCCTTGACGGCGATATGGGCGAGTTCGTGGACGACGATGTAATCGATCACCTCGGGCGGGACCATCATGAGACGCCAAGGGAAGGCAAGACAATTCCGGGGGGAACAGGATCCCCAACGCCTGCGGGCGTCGGTGATCCTCAGGCCCTTAGGTTTCAAGCCGCTGGCGCCGCCGTAGAAGGACACGCGGCCGGGAAGGTATTCGGCCGCCCGGCGGCCGTACCAAGCGGCGGCCAGGGGCTCCAGGCGGTCCTTCATCCCGTCGGGGATGACAAAACGCCCCTCCTGGAGGGAGAAGGTGTCCCAGGGCCCTTCCGCGACGACCAGGGGATGGGGAACGCCGAGATAGGGGAGGGCGTCGGGATCACGCCCTCGCCTCAACACCCTTACCCGTTCCTCGATCCAGGATCGTCTTTCCCGAAGGAGGTCCTCGATGTGGTCGTCGGTTGCCGCCAGGGGTGCCCGAATCTCCACGGTGCCGTCGGCCAGGACCTTCAAGGCGATGGTGCGGCGCCTCAAGCGGCTCCGGACGATGTGGTAGGTGAGATCCATGGGCGCCTCTCTAACCGAGAAGGTGAAAAAAGGAAAAGGAATTTTCTCTCCGGCGGCGGTCCGCGAGGAAAGGAGTTTTGAGATGGAAAGGGGAGATCGTCCTTGGGGTTACTACGTAGTCCTGGCGGACGAGGAGGACCACAAGGTCAAGCGCATCGTCGTGAGACCGAACCGTCGCCTGAGCCTCCAGAGGCATCGGCGGCGGGATGAGCACTGGTTTGTCCTGGCGGGCGAGGGTGTCATTACGTTGGGGGACCGGGAGATCACCGTCGGTCCCGGCGACAGCGTGGACATCCCCCGGGGGACGGCCCACCGTATCGCCGCGGTGGGGAAGGAAGACCTCCGCTACATAGAGGTTCAGAGGGGTGATTACTTCGGTGAAGACGACATCGAGCGCCTCGAGGACGATTACGGTCGCCTCTGAGGGTTTTGAGGGCTCCGGAAAGGGGAGGGAGGCCCGGGATCTAAAGCTCGAAGGAGAAACTGTTACTGACGCCGACGCATTGCAGGGAGGAACCCCTCTGGCTGGCTATCTCGCGGCACCGCTGTAGGATCTCCTCCACCCCCTGATCCGTTCTTTCCTGGTTGTGGTGGAAGAGGCCGAGGGTCTTCACCCCCGCCTCCAGGGAGAGACGGAGGGCGTCGGTGAAGGTGGAGTGCCCCCAGGTCTTTTTGTAGTCCTCGTCGGTGAACTCCGTGTCGTGGATAAGGAGGTCGGCCCCACGGGCGAAATCGCGGTAGGCCGCGAAATCCATGCCGCCGGGGTGGATGTAGGAGAGCTCGTTGTCCGTGAGAAAGACGAAGCTCTTGCCGTCTTCCTCGAACCGGTAACCCACCCCCTGATTGGGGTGGCTAAGGGGTATGGACGAGACCTTGAGGGATTTCAAGGTAAAATCTTCACTACAGGCCTGGTGGTAATCGATGTTGCAGTGGATCTCCTCGTAGGCCACGGGGAAGTGGGGGGGGGCCATGACGTTGGAGATCATCTCCTTGACGGTGGCCTGGGCGTAGGAACAGCCGTACATGTTGATGTTGACCGAACTGAGGTAGATAGGTTTGAAGAAGGGAAAACCGATGAGATGATCCCAGTGGCCGTGGGTGAAAAACATGGTGAAGTCGCGCCTTCCTTCCTTCAGGAGGGCGTTGCCAAGGCGGCGTATCCCCGATCCGGCGTCGATGATGATGATGTCGTCGTCCTTGGTCCGGACCTCGACACAAGTCGTGTCCCCGCCGTATTTCAGGTATTCATCCCCTGAGACGGGTATGGAACCGCGGGCGCCCCAGCATCGTATGATCATGAGCGGACCTTCTGAGTTATGAACTATTTTTTAGCAACTTACAGATGGATCGAGATGTTTGTCAAGAAATAAGATGGGCAGATGTATTCTGGACGGCAGATATCCCTTTACCCCCGACGCGGGCCCTGTTACATAGGCAGACGCCGGAGACGGAGACCATCATATCCTTAAATTGAGGAGGAGAGTGTCATGGACTGGGGGATGAAAAATCGCATGTCTCACCTTATTCAAGCCGATGGGCGCTGTTTCTTCCTGCCCATCGATCACGGCTACTTCCAGGGGCCGACGTCCTGTCTGGAGAAACCTGGCGAGACCATCCGCCCCCTTCTCCCGTACTGCGACGCCCTGTTCGTCACCCGGGGGGTCTTGAGGGCGGCTGTCCCTCCGGAGAACACGAAACCCATCATCCTCCGTGTCTCGGGGGGGACGAGCGTCGTCGGGGGCGACTTGGCAAACGAGGGCTTGACGACCTCCATAGAGGAGATCGTCCGTCTCAACGCCGCCGCCGTGGGGGTGTCCATCTTCGTCGGCAGCGACTACGAGCGGCAGAGCCTCCTCAACCTCGCCGAGATGGTCAACATGTGCGAGGATTTCGGGATCCCCGTCATGGCCGTCACCGCCGTGGGCAAGGAGCTGGAGAAGAGGGACGCCCGTTACCTGGCCCTGGCCTCGCGCATCGCCGCCGAGTTGGGGGCCCGGGTCGTGAAGACCTATTGGTGCCCCGATTTCGGGAAGGTCGTGGAAGGCTGCCCCGTGCCCGTGGTGATGGCGGGGGGGCCGAAATGCGAGACGGAGCGGGAGGTGATGGAATTCGTCTATGACGGCATGATGAACGGGGCGGCGGGGCTGAACCTCGGCCGGAACGTCTGGCAGAACCCTCATCCCGTGGCCATGATGAGGGCCCTGCGGGCGATCATCCACGAAAACGCCACGGTTGGGACGGCCATGGAGATCTTCAAGGAGGTGCGGGAGGCGGAGCAAAAGGGGCGGAAGGTCAGGAAGAGAAAGGGGTAAGGGCGTGCGCGTCGCCGTCTACTACCATAACGAGGATGTCCGGGTCGAGGAGCGGCCGGTGCCCGCCATCGGCCCCGGGGAGATGCTCGTCCGGGTCATGGCCAGCGGCATCTGCGGCAGCGACGTCATGGAATGGTACCGCCGCCGGAAGGCCCCCGTCGTCCTGGGTCACGAGATCGCCGGCGACGTCGTCGAGGTCGGCGCAGGCGTTGAGGCGTACAGGGAGGGACAGCGGGTCTTCGTCTCCCACCACATCCCCTGCAACACCTGCCGCCTCTGTCTTCGGGGATGCCATACGGCCTGCGAGACTCTCCATACGACCAACTACGACCCGGGAGGATTTGCCGAGTATCTCCGGGTTCCGGCCCTGAACGTGGACCGTGGGGTCTTCCCCCTGCCGGAGGGGATGTCCTACGAGGAGGGGGTCTTCATCGAGCCCCTCGCCTGTGTGGTCCGGGGACAGCGTCTGGCCGGATTCCAACCCGGATGGTCCGTCCTCGTCCTGGGCAGCGGTATCTCGGGCATGCTCCACATCCTCCTGGCCCGCGCCCAGGGGGCGGGGCTGATCATGGCGACGGACGTCAACCCCTTTCGCCTCTCCCTCGCCGAGGGCCTGGGGGGGGCCGTGGTCAGGGCCGCCGGGGGAGATACGGCCGCCTGGGTCCGGGAGGTGAACGGGGGGCGCCTGGCCGATCTGGTCGTCGTCTGTGCCGGGGTCCTATCGGCCTTCGAGGAGGCCCTCCGCTGTGTGGAAAGGGGGGGCGTGGTCCTGTGTTTCGCCACTACGGGGCCCGATGAGAAACTCTCGGTGCCGTTGAACGAGTTTTGGCGCAACGAGATCAAGCTCATGCCGTCTTACGGCAACGCCCCCCTCGACGCCGTGGTGGCCATGGATCTCATCCGCCACCGCCGTGTCGATGTCCTGCCCCTCATCACCCACCGCCTGCCCCTGGAAAGGATCCAGGAAGGGTTCCGCCTCGTCGCCGGGGGCGGTCCCTCCCTCAAGGTGGTCATCGAGCCTCACGGCAGACCGGATTCGTGACGGACCAGCGGGAAAAGATCGCGGCGGACTTCCACAGATGGGAGGAAAAGCTCCTCCACCGCCCCCGCCCCGAGGCCAGGGCCCTGACCATGGCCGTCCGGACGGCCGAGGGGGCCCTGGTGTGGAACGACGACGATCCCGGTCCGAGGGAGTTGTTGGCGCCCCTTTTGGAACGCTTAGGGAGACGGACCGTCCTCTTCGCCCGGGGGGCGGAACCTTACGGGTCCGTCATGGGGGCCCTGACGGCGGGGGGGGAGGCGGAGATCCATCCGCGGGATTTCGAGACCCGCATCTTCCTGATGGACCTGCCCGTCGTCAGGGAGCTTTCCGTCGCTTCCCTCGTGGGCGCCCTCCGTAGGCGCAGGGCGGTCCTCGTCCCCCCGGCGGGCGTCGTCGTCGCCGTGAAGGGGGACGTCACCCTGGCCTCCGTCCTTTACAGCGCCGTCTGTTTCGCCTGTTACGTGAAGTTCCTCGGTGATCTCCTCGCGGGCGGACCCTGGGGCCCCCTGTGGGAGAGGGCCCTGGGGGAGGTCTTGTCCTTTCTGGAGCGACGGAGTGATGACGATTCCGGTCCCTTGGCCATGGGGCCCTTCACGAAGGCCGACACGGCCGTGGGGGCGGTCATCGAGGCGGGACGCCGGGTGGTGGAGGAAGGGCTCGTCAACGCCAGTTTCGGCAACGTCTCCTACCGTCTGGGCGGGAGGATCTACATCAGCGGGAGGGCCGCGCCCTTGGACGAGCTGGAAGGGAGGGTCGTGGCCGTGGACATCGCCCAAACGGAAGAAGAGGCGCCAGGGGCCTCGACGGAGTACCCCACCCATCGGGGGATCGTCTCGTCCGGCCCCTACCGGGCCGTCCTCCACGGGCACCCGCCTTTTGCCGTGACCCTGTCCATGGAGTGCCCCGAACGCCCGGGGTGCCCCGCCCGGGATGACTGCGGCCGCTTCTGCCCCGTCCGCCGGGAGGTCGTGGGGTTTCCCGTCGTGTCAGGGGATGCGGGCGGGGGCCCGACGGGCCTGTCCCGCACCGTCCCGCCGGCGATGGACGAACGGGGAGGGGTGATCGTTTACGGCCACGGCGTCTTCACGGCGGGACGCGACGATTTCCGCGGGGCCCTGGAGATCTTAAGGAGGATCGAGGACAGGAGTCGGGAGACCCTCTTCGGGACCCTGAGGAGGAGGGGAATCCTTTAGTGGTCCTCGTCAGAAGATACCGGCGGCCAGGCCGCCCGCCAGGACGCCCCCCATCTCCCGGCAACGGGCCAGGATCTCTTCCGTGAGGCGGCCCTTGGCGATGATGGGGGGATGGACGGTCTTGAACTTGTAGCCCAAGGCGATGCGTTCGATGGCCTTCAGGGCTCCTGTGCCGTCGTTCCCGGCGCTGATGAAGACGGCGAAGGGTTTTCTGAAGACCTTGCCCTGGGCGCCGTAGAAGGTCCGGTCGAAGAAGTCCTTCACCAGACCCGCCATGTACCCGAAATTCTCCGGGCTGCCGACGGCGAGACCATCCGCCGTCAGCAGGTCGTCCAGGGTGGCCTCCTGGGCCTTCTTGACGACGACGACGGTATCCTCGATGGCCGCGGCGCCGGCGGCGACCTCTTTGGCCATCCTTTCCGTGTTACCCGTCTGCGAGGAATAGACGATCAGGATCTTCGCCATCGCGCTCCCCTTCCCCATAAAATGGTTGTGATGAGAGGGATTGTCTTCTACAATAACAATACGGACTCGTCAACCCGCCGTCGCACGAGGGGGGGCGAGAGGGGGTGTAGCGTGAAGAGGGTCTTGATCTTACTGTGTCTGCTTCTCCTGCCTCTAACGGGCCGGGCCGAGGGGGACGAGAAATCGTGGCGCTTTGTCGGTTTCACCCGTTACCGAGACGCCATGTACGTCGACATGACCAGGGTGACGGAGGGAAAGGACCGGACGCTCACGGTCTGGACGAGGGTCAAACCGGCCCCCAAGAGTATCTTGAGAAACCGTCTGCAGGGAGAGTTCAAGAAGGCCCGCCGCTCCGTAAAGGAGCTCGCCTCCGTGGAGCAGCAGAAGGAGCTCGACTGTCGACGTGAGCGTATCCGCCACCTGAGGACCGTCTATCGCGACCGAGAGGGTCGGGTCCTCATCGACAGGAAGAGCCCCGCGTCCCTATGGCAGCTCGTCGGCCCCGCGGGTCTGTGGCGTTCCCTGAGCGACAACGTCTGTCCCGCGGCGGCTGGTAAGGCGGGTCCTACTTGAGGATGATCCTGCCTTCGGACAGGGGCGCGTTGGGCACCACGATCCGGGACTGCTCCTGGCGTTGCATCGCCTCGGCCTCGGCGACCATCCGGGCGATGAACTCGTTCATCGTCTCGGGGAATTTGTCCGCCGCCTGCTGAAGATTGCGGGCCTCGATGGGGAACTGTATCGGCAACGCACCGTGGGGGGTCATGATCCTCGTCTGACCGAAAAAGAGGATCTTGCGGCCCTTGTCGATCTCCCCGTTGGCCTTGACGGGGGTAAGCTGGCGGATGCTCGCCACCTTCAGGTCCGTGAACACCTCTTCCCGGTAGAGGTTCTGCAGATCGATCCGGACCTGAAGCTGGGGGGTTTCTTCTGTCGGCATGGAGGCCCTCCTGATAGAGAATGGTTTGCCCTATCACACCCCGCGGGTAAAATCATCCCCTTTCGGCGGGTGATGGTTTTTGGTCCGGGACATTTGGATAAAGGGAGAAAAAGGGAACCATGAACATCTTCAAGCAGGCGGCGTTGCGGATCTACGATGAGGCCAGGCATCAGGGGCGTCTGGTGACCGGCGGGGGTCTCGCGGAACTAAAGGAACTGGCCCTCAGTCAGGAGGGGGTGATCCAGACGCAGCTCGGTTCCGTGGCCGCCGATTCGGAACCCATGTCCCGTTCCGCTCCCCATACGAAAAACAGCGTGGACAGTCCCTTCGGACCCGAGGAGGAGGCGTTGGCCCACCAGGCGGTGGAGGTCTTGGGTAGGGAGCGTATCATCGCCCTGGACACCATCATCGGCGACGGGACGGAGGGCGTCACGGCCCGTTTCCTCATCCCGGAACAGTACGCCCAGCTCGCCTACGGTCTGAAGCTCCTCTTCGACCACCCCGCGCCGCGGCAGGTCGAGGACCCCACCTACACCATCATCTACTTCACGGACCAGGCCTTCGAGTACAACAAATCACGGAAGCTTCTGGACAAGGATATCACCGTCCGTCTCATGATGGGCCACAAGCGGGGCGATCAGGTCAAGATCTGCCGCAACACCATCTACCTGGGGGAGGGGAAGAAGGGGGTCTTCCAGTTCGAGGATTGGCGGGTCAAGGCCATCGACAAAACGGGCATCTTCCTCCACGCCGGCGCCAGGTGCGACCGCCTTTGGATCTACGATCCCAAGACGGAGCGACCGGAACTCGAGGAGGTCGTCACGGCCGTGTCGGGTCTCACGGCGACGGGCAAGACCACCACCCTGTGCCGCCGCCTGGCGAAGATGCCCCGTGAGACCTCGGAGATGATCGGTGACGACGGTGGGACCTTCGGTTACGACGGGAGCTACAGCGCCTTCGAGATCGGGGGGCTCTACGTGAAGACGGAGGGGCTCGATGAAAGCCAGCCCGAGATCCTCAGGGCGGCCGAGTCCCGGGAGGCCTTCCTGGAGAACGTCGCCATCACTAAGTATCCCTATATGCCCGATTTCCGGGACATTTCCAAGACGGGTAACGGCAGGGCCGTGGTGAGGAGGGAAAACCTGGAGATCGCCTCCCCCTCCCTCCGGGCCCGGCGGGTCCACTACATCATCATCCTGACGAGGAACCCCCTGATCAACGTCATCAGCATGCTGACGCCCGAGCAGGCCACGATGCAGTTCATCTACGGCGAGTCCATAGAGAGCACGGGGGGCAACCCGGAAGAGGCCGGCGCCTTCAAGCGGGTCTTTTTCCTCGACCCCTTCATCGCCGGGGATCGCCTGGAACACGCCATGATCTTCTACGATATCGTCAGGAAAAACGGCATCCGCTGTTTCTTGGCCAACACGGGGACCATCGGGCCCCGTGAGGAGAAGGTCAGCCTCCGTCAATCCCTTTCGGCCTACAACGATCTCGTCCGGCGACAGCTCCGCTTCAGTTACGAGCCCGATTACCTCGGCTACCGTTACCCCATCCAGTGCGACCGGGCGAATCTCGACCTCATGAACGCCCAGCGGCTGTTCGCGGACCGTGACCAGGCCAAGAGATGGGTGGAAGAGTTCCTCAGGGGGAGGCGGCGCTTCCTCGAGGCCTTCGAGGGCACCTACGGTCCCATACCGGGGAACATCCGGGAGTCCCTGCCCTATGCCTCAAGAGGTTGAAGGCCCCTTGTCGGATGGGCCGTCCTTCTCCTTCATCGCCCAGAAGACGGCGTTGGGGTTGACCAGGGGGTTGGAGACGCAGGCGGGGCAAAAGTACGTGGGGATGACGGTGCCGCAGCCCTCGGCGAGGAGCTCGAAGCGGGCGCACCGCTCGCAGAGGGGACGACGGCAGTCGGCGCAGAGGGCGAAGACCTTGGGGCTGCCGCAACAGGCGCAGACCGTCATCACCCTAACCCCCGCCGTGCCAGGCCCCGTAGGGGTTGGTGCGGACGTCCCTGAGACAGGTGGGGCAGAAAACCTTGGTGTCCACGTGGCCGCAACCGTAACCCCACAGGTCGAAGTCACGGCACCGGACGCACAGGGGTATTTCGCACCCGTCGCAGTAGATCACGGCGGGGACGGCCCCGCAGACGCCGCACGCGATACCTTCGCCTTGGACGATCCTCATGGGCGGGACGCTATCAGATAATCTCGCGGCGCGCAAGGCGCGAGTGAGAAAAAAGGGGCCGCGGGGGACGGGTGTCGCTGTCGCCCTGTTGGCGGTGATCATCGCCGCCTTTCCGTCTTTCGCCGTCGATGCCCCCCCCTTGGGTTACAGGGTCGTCCGTTCCTATCCCCACGACCCGGCGGCCTTCACCCAGGGCCTCGCCTATGAAGGGGGATTCCTGTACGAGGGAACGGGTCTCGAGGGCCGTTCCTCCCTGAGGAAGGTGGACCTCAGGACGGGGAGAGTCTTGATGAGGCGGGATCTGGAGGGACCCCTGTTCGGGGAGGGCATCACCATCATCGGCGACCGGATCGTCCAGCTGACGTGGCGTCATCACCTGGCCTTCGTCTACGACAAGGGTACCTTCCGCACCGTCCGTACCTTCTCTTTCCCCTGCGAGGCCTGGGGGATCGCCGGCGACGGGAAGAGGCTCTACATCAGTGACGGGACGGACCGCCTCCACGTCCTCGACGGGGAGACCTACGAGGAGGGGGGTGTCATCAGGGTCCGGGACGGGCGGGGGCCCCTTGCACGTTTGAACGAGTTGGAGTATGTGAGGGGCTGGATCTTTGCCAATGTCTGGGGGGAAGACGTGATCGCCGTCATCGACCCGAAAGACGGGACGGTCAAGGCCCGCCTCGACCTCGGCGGTCTCTACGTCTCCCCGCGGGGCAGGGGCGGAGAGGATTGCCTCAACGGCATCGCCTACGACCGGGAGGGGGACCGGTTGTTCGTCACGGGCAAGCTCTGGCCCCGGGTCTTCGAGCTCAAGATCCGTTGGCGTGATCTCAGGGGGAAAGAGAAGAAAAGGGGGGCATTATGGAAAGAAAATTGAATCCCGCCCACGTGGAGGCCGTTTGCCGGTATGTGAGCAACAGTCCCTATTTCAAGCTCCTGTCCATGGAGCTGAGGGATATGGGTTTCGGCTGGGCCGTCGTCACCCTCAACGTCCTCGAGAAGCACCTCCAGGCCTTCGGTTTCGTCCACGGCGGCCTCTGCGCCTCCGTCATCGACACGGCCGCCTTCTGGTCCGCCTACTGCGAACTGGATGAGGACGTGGGGATCACCACGACGGACCTGAAGGTCAATTACCTCTCACCCTTCAAATCGGGGGTCCTCACGGTCCGCGGTCACTGCATCAAGATGGGCAAGACCCTGGGCCTGACGGAAGCGACGATCAACGACGAGCGGGGGAGGATCATCTCCCACGGCACCTCGACCCTCGTCGTCCTGCCCGGTCACGGCCTCGCCGGTTCCCCCGATCTGCCGCCCAAGTTTCTGTAGGGGCCGCCGGAGGGGTTATTCGGTCCTCAGGCCATGTTCTTGGCCAGGAACTTCAGCATCTGCTTGAATACCCCCTCCAGGATGTCCGCCGCGAGGAAATAGGAAGGCATCTTCTCGTAGAACTCGGCCGTCACGGCCCGGGCGGCGGCGTCCAGGTCCCCCGTCCGGCGCAGGACGTCCTCCATGTAGGCCCGCCATTTCTTCGTCTCCTCGAGGGTGAGGGCGATGAAGGTCCCCGCCTCTTCCCCCGTCAGGTAGCCGTAGTGGTCGGCGCAGAGGTAATCTACGGGCAGGGGGAGGAGGCGTTCGAGGCTCTCGGCGTACTGGGTGAAGTTGGTGTTCGCCGAAGGGAAAGAGGTGTCCCCGAAGGGGATCCCGCCCCCGTCGGAGGCGAAGAGGGCCTTCCGCTCCGGTTCGTAGGCCGTGATGGAACAGTTGGTGTGACCGGGGGTGTGCATGATCTGGAGGGAGACCCCCCCCAGCTCGATCTTGTCCCCCTCGCCCACGGAGACACCCGTCATATCGTCGCGCCAGGCGTGATCGTAGGCGGAGAGGGCCTCCTCGACGCCGAACTGCCTCGCCACGATGAGGCTGAAGGAATTCATGATGTCGATGGCCTTCGGCATGGCGAAGATGGACCAGGCCTGGGGCGATGCGTAGATCTCCAGGTCGGGGTTGGTCCTCTTTAGGTAGGGGACGATCCCCACGTGATCGAAATGGGAATGGAGGATCAGGACCTTGCCGATCTTTTCCCTGGCGATACCGAAATCTTCCATCTGGCGCAGGACCTCGGGCAGGATGAAACTGATGCCGCCGTTGATGAGGATCGAGGTGTCCCGCCCTTCGAGGAGATAGACACCCGCCTCTTCCCTGCCCAGGTACCAAAGGTTGTCCGTGACCTTTCCCGCTCGGCGATGTCTCATGGTCTTCCCTCCTTCGCCTTTGATCTTCCCTGGGAGTTAGAGATAGGGGAAATCCCCCTTCGTGTCAACCCAAAGGACCCTCCGATATCCCCTCCCAGCGGTCGTAACGCCTCAGGAGGATAAGGGCCGGGACGGCCGCCGCCGTGCAGGTGACGAAGAAGGTTATCCAGCCCGCCGTGTGGACGAGATAACCCGTGGGGGCCCCCGTGACGTAACGGCTCACGGCCATGAGGCTGCTCAGGAGGGCGTACTGGGTCGCCGTGAAGCGCCGGTCGCAGAGGGCCATGAGGAAGGCGATGTAGGCCGCAGTCCCCATGCCGCCCGTGAAGTTCTCCACGGCGATGACCAAGGAGAGGGCCCAGACCTGTCGTCCCGTGAGTTCCAAGAGGAGGAAGGAGATCGTCGAGATCCCCTGGAGGACGCCGAAGACGAAGAGGGCCCGTTTCAGCGACCAGCGGGACATGAGACCCCCGCCGAACACGGTCCCGGCGACGGTGGCCACCATGCCGAAACCCTTGAAGATCGTCCCCAGCTCCGTCCGGGAGAAGCCGATGTGCTGGAGGATGTAAGGGGTGGTCATCTGGGCGGCGGCGACGTCGCCGATCTTGTAGAGGATGATGAAGGCCAGGATCTCCCTGGCCCCCCGGCGGTTCAGGAAAGTGGCGAAGGGCTGGACGACGGCCTCTCTCAAGGTCCTGGGGACGCCCGGGACGCCCTCCCCGTCCGGCTCGGGACCCGCCAGGGTGGCAATGCAGCCCGCCGTCATGAGAAGCCCCATGAGGACATAGACGGCCGACCAGGGGAGATAGTCGGAGAGGATGAGGGCCGCCGCCCCGCTCACGAGGATGGCGATGCGGTAACCCATGATCCAGACGCCCGCCCCGGCCCCCCGCTCGGGGGGGCGCAGGTACTCCGTCCGGTAGGCGTCCAGGACGATGTCCTGGCTGGCGCTCAGGAAGGCGACGGTCAGGGCGGCCAGGGCGACGAGACCCGGCTGCTGCGAGGGATGGAGGAACCCCGTCAGGGCGATGGCGATGAGGAGGGAGACCTGGGCGGTCATCATCCAGCCGCGCCGGCGGCCCAAAAAGGGGGGAACGTAGCGGTCCATGACGGGCGACCAGAGGAACTTCAGGGCGTAGGGGATCCCCACGAGGGAGAAGAGGCCGATGGTCCTTATGTCCACCCCCTCGGCCACCAGCCAGGCCGAGAGGGTGGAACCCGTCAGGGCGAGGGGCAGGCCCGAGGAGAAACCCAGGACGGACATGAGGAGCATCCGCCCGTTGAGGTAGACCCGGAAGGACGACGCCGGGCGGCCGGTCATGCCGTGGGCCTGCGCCGCCGGGCGGCCGCGGCGAAGCTGCGAAAGAGGCTCCTCTGGAGAGGTTCGTCCCTCATCCGCTCCGGGTGCCACTGGACGCCCAGGATGAAACGCCCCCCCGCGGCGGCGTCCTCGGCCTCGATGGCCTCTATGATCCCGTCGGCCGACCAGGCCGAGGGTATGAGCCCTCTGCCCAGGCCGTCGGGGTGAACGGCCTGGTGGTGGAAGGAATTGACGGGGACCACCGGATCCGCCGCCTCGAGGACGGCGGCAAGGAGGCTGCGGGGAGCGATCCGCACGGGATGGCGGTAGAGGTAGGCCTCCCTATCCGGCCGCTGCGCCCGGGCGTGAGGGAGGGGACGGCCCTCCGCCGCCTTGACGTCGGTGGCGATGTCCTGGATCAGGGTGCCGCCGCGAGCGATATTGATGAGTTGGCAGCCCCCGCAGACGCCCAGGACGGGGAGATCCGTCTCGTCGAGGATCATCCGGGCCAGGGCGAGGTCGAAACGGTCCCGGCGGACGTCCATGAGCTCGTCTTCAGACTGGGGCCGGCCCCCGTAGTGTTCCGGACGGTAGTCGAGACCCCCGGTGAAGAGGAAGCCGTCCAGGAGGGCGATGACCTCCCGGACGCCTTCCTCCCCTGTGGAGGGTGGTACGCAGACCGCCAGGGCCCCCGCCTCCTCCAGGGCCCGGCCGTAGTCCCAGGGCAGGTACAGCTCGTCGGAACCGTCCGCCGCCGACCTGAGGGACATGTTCAGGCCGATGAGGGGGGGCAAAGGGGGATTACCTCAGTCTCCAGAGCTGGTTGTCCCCCCCGTGGCAGTCCCACTGGTAGACGTTGGCCCCGTCGCCCGTGGAGACCCCGGAGACGTCGAGGCACTTGCCGCTGTGCTTGGCCGTGATCAGGTGATAGCCGCCACCCTGGGGGATGACCATCCAGAGCTGGTTGTCTCCCCCGTGACAGGTCCACTGCTGGGCGTTGGCCCCCGTCGCCGTGCTCACGGCGGCGATGTCGAGGCATTTGCCGCTGTGGCGGGCCCTGATCTCATAGTAGCCACCGCCCTTGTCCGTGAGGAGCCACTTCTGGTTGTCTCCCCCGTGACATTGCCACTGCTGGACGTTGGCCCCGTCGCCCGTGGAGACCCCGGCGACATCGAGGCACTTGTTGCTGTGTTTGGCCACGATCTCCACGGTCCTCCCCGAGAGGCCGAAGGAGGCCGTCCCTCCCCCCGTGCCGGAAAACTCTATTTGTTTGACTTCCTCCAGGTTCACCGTCTCCGTCCGGCCGTTCTTGAAGTGGATGACCATCTTTTCCGCCGCCGCGGCGGTGAGGGCCGAGACCGAAAGGAAGACGACCGCGAGGACCCAGGAGACAAAGACCTTCTTCATTTTCATTGGTCTCCTCCTCGATGGTTGGGGATCACAGCATCTCGATGGCCGTGGCGAGGGAGACGCCGCCGCCGCCGCAGAGGGTGGCCAGGCCCAGGGTCTTGCCCCGTTTCTTCATGGCGTGGATGAGGGTGACCATGATGCGGCAGCCCGTGGCGCCGACG